>Ga0208958_1000322_pt1 | contig 58388 bp, 44 predicted proteins | sample RifOxyB1_FD_184032 | JGI IMG/M metagenome (GOLD analysis project Ga0208958, IMG submission 184032) | Soil microbial communities from Rifle, Colorado - Rifle Oxygen_injection B1 (SPAdes) | ecosystem: Environmental > Terrestrial > Deep subsurface > Rock core/Sediment | place: Rifle, Colorado...
TAGGGGAGGGCGGACCGGGCGAGGCGGAGGAGGAAGAACGCCTCCGGGATCTCGGCATTCTCGATGCGCACGGAACAGTCAACCGCTCCCGCATGCAGCTCTTTCGGCAGGCGCTGGAGAGGTACGTGCCGAACGGCCTCGTGATGCACGAGGGGGAGAGCCCCGTAACGGGGAGTCCCGAAAGTCCGGGCTTCGCCTTTGAGGATGCCGGTATGAGCAACTTTTCTATTCAATCTGCCTTGTTTTCTCTTTCTTTACATCTGCCCCCTGAGAGTCAATTTTCCTTACTCCAGATTCCCTAAATTCACGCTCAAATAGCTTATTTGGACATATGCAAAGAGGACTTGTCAACCGTGAAGAATGGACTACAATGTATGACATTGTATACTATTGGATTTGAAATGGAAGCACTCTCACCCTCCGACTTGTCCCCCGAAGCCCAAAGGGCGAAGGGGGAAGGCACCCGCAGGATAGAAGACGCTGCAGACGCACGGCCGCAGCACCAGAATACGGTGCACGGCAGGCCGCAGCACCAGAATACGGTGCACGGCAGGCCTCAGGCAGAGGTGGACACAGAAAGCAGGCGCGGATTCCTGCGGAACGTCCTTACCGGTGCAGGTGCAGGAGCAGCCATGGCCTACGCGTACGGACGTCCTGCAGAAACAGCAGCATCTGAGCTACCGGAGCTTGCCGCAGACGACCCCAATGCGCCGGAAGTGGAATCTTCCCTTGTTACCGAGGGGAGTGTAGACAAGCTCCGGCTCGCAGAACAAGTGGCAAAGATGATCGAGAGCGGTGCCATCAAGCCCACCTACGCAGAAGGAACCCGTGAAGCACTGGCTGGAGCAGGCGTGCTTGCGGTAGCTGCAAGCGAGAAAGGAGAGAAGCCGGTGCAGAAAACGAGGAGAGGATTCCTTGGAACAGTTGCAGGCCTCCTCGGCGGCACTATTCTCGTGAGTGCTCCTGAGTTTGCGAGAGCACAGGAACTGGCGTTTGTGACGTATAATGTGAATTCGAATGAGAGAGCAAAAGGAGATTTGTCAGTTCAAGAGCTTGAAAGAAGGGAAATGCTTGGAAGAAATATCTCCCTTGAGGAGTTTACACGTATGCCTGAATGTGAGTCTCCTCGCGCCGCCCGACTCTTTGCACAGCATGAAGCAATTATCGCATACAATAAAGCACTCAGGCTGAGAAAACAGGCGAACGGAGAGAAACTGGAAGGCATGAGGCCCTCGCCAATTATTACGTTCCCCGATTGGTACCATAGGTCAAGTAAGGTATCCAACGATGTTGTGTTTTCCTTTTTCAAACTGAGAGACCAGGTACTCATACCCGTTAGTAATGGCGGGCATCAGAAAGTGACAAAACACTACGGTGTAGCACAAATGCCTAAGAACAGCACAAGACAGCCACATTGCCTTATCTGGAGCGGATATTTAGGTACAGACAGAGACAAGGCAGAAAGCGGCATGGAGAAATTCCGCGATGAGCTCTAAATAGTGCATATGAGCCAATATTCTGGTATAATAGCTAGATGGGTTTTGGACAAACACCAAATACAGAATCTGGACCTTTTGAAAGGAAGAACGAGCCTTCTATAGAAGAGCAGGAAGAAGTTTCTGGCTCCATCGGTGGGCAGACCGAGAGAAGGATAGATGATTTACAGAAAAGGCTGAATACATTGCCAGATGCCCAAAGTGGTGGCATGGGCCCCCAGATGACAGAGCCACTATCCATAGAATCTCCATCAGGGCGAGAAGTTGCTTCAATAAAAGCAGCAAGGATACGGGCGAGGAATCAATACTTACACGAACTTGGAACCCTGCAGGAGGAAAACAGAGATGGAACAACAAGGCTCATAGAACAAATACAGGAGCAGGCAGCTGTAAACACTGCGAAAGGTGCAAAAAAGCGAATAAATAATGAAGGTTTATCGAAAGCAGCAGGCGTGAACAATCAAGACTCAAAGCAGGAAGCAGAAAATAAAGTACAAAGGCTGCAGGAGGCATTGGTTCCAGTAATACAGGAACTCGGCTTAGATGAAGCAAAAGACCCTCTCAGCCAACTTTTCGATTACTTCAACAGCTCAGAAGAAAACGAGAGAAATGTGCGTAACGCTCTCGTAAAACACATGCCAGCAGACAAAGCTGATGCGTTAATTCAGAGACTGAAAAGCACGGAAGTGAAACAGGCAAGAGAAGAGGTCGCTGCCGCAGAAATGCAACTTGCAGTGTTCCGCGAAGATCGCGCCATCTTCAACCAGATGATGGAGGCGGAAGACCCCGATGATTTCATTGAAAAGAACAAAGATAAAGTCAAAGCATTCCGTGACTACGTTGATCAGTATGAGCAGAGAGAACAACTTTGGCAGCAAGCACAGGAAAGACGTGAACTCGAGCGCGCCGAGTCCGCTCTTAAAGAAGCAGCTCCCAGGGCTCTGAGCGCCGCAACCACAGTCCTGCTGCTGGAGTTCGGCGTGAACTCAGACGTGTTAAGCCAGCTCCCTCCGGAAGGAGTTTCAGCCGTAGAGAGCGTCGTGGGCCGAGGGGGGGGGAAGATGGTAGGAGCGCTGCTCGCCAATGGAGTCTCGCTCGATAGCGAAGCCTTCACGGGGCAGGTTTCCGGGCAGTTCGTCTCTCTCGATTTTGCAGAGGGGGATCTGTTCCTCACGGGCGAGAACGCGGCGGACCGCGGGAACCAGAGCGAGTACCGCATAGACCCGCCCACTCCCGCAGGGTTTGAGAAAGTGCTCATCCACTCCATCGGGGAGCAGAACCGCATGCCGTTCATTGCGAACCACGGCGCGCAGGCCAGGGCGATGTACGAAGAGTTCGCAGGCAGCACGGAGGACGAAGCGCTGCCCCGGCAGGAGGGCATAGACGGATTCCGCAATTTCCTGGTGCTGCTCATAGGGGAGGGCGGACCGGGCGAGGCGGAGGAGGAAGAACGCCTCCGGGATCTCGGCATTCTCGATGCGCACGGAACAGTCAACCGCTCCCGCATGCAGCTCTTTCGGCAGGCGCTGGAGAAGTACGTGCCGAACGGCCTCGTGATGCACGAGGGGGAGAGCCCCGTAACGGGGAGTCCCGAAAGTCCGGGCTTCGCCTTTGAGGATGCGATGACACTCGCTGCGCTCTGGGACGGCGATGTCCGCCGCATGCCGGATGACATCAACGAATTGAAGAAACTCACGAAGATCCGCCTCACGGGCGGCGATATTTACAGTGCGCAGCATGTCTGATACCGCCGGTTCCCGCACAGGGCCGGCTATTCCTTCTGCAGGGCGCATCCGGCTCCTCCTGGAGGAACTCCCTCCCGCGCGTCCGGGCGACTACCGTTCCCACGGGGCATTCGCGGGAGACCTCTTCTCTGTCCTCGCGGAGGCGGGTATGCGGAAAGCGGTGCCGGAAGAAACGGCAATGCGCATCCGGGGGCTCATTCGCAGGGACGCATGGTACGAAGCAGCCGTGCTCCACGACCTGAGCATCATTGACCGGAAGGGGCAGTTCAGTGCCTCTCTTCTCCGGGCCTGGATGCTGCAGGCTGCGGCGCTGGAGCGCTGCCCTCCGTACGGTATCCTCCGCTCCATCGCCCGCGCGTGGCAGCACGCCGGAGACGGAACGTGCCGCCTGTTCCGCCCGGGGAATCTGCCCGGGGAGTCTGAGCATGCCACCCCGCCCAGGCCCGCGTGGCTGGCGTTCATAGAGGAAGAGCCTCCGGCAGCCGCACGTCCTCCCTATTCCTATTTCAGCGGCTTCCTGCGCATTCTGGAGAAGTACCGTCACGATCTGCGCTTCCTCCATTACCACTGCTTCATGGACGCGCACGAGCGCGACCTCCTCTGATACAACCTTCCGGTGCTCCGTGACCAGTGGGAACAGAGCTCCGGCGCGCAGCAGGAAGAACGGCCGCGCCGTTACGAACGGGCAATCTGCAGCTGGAATGCGGCATACGCGGAATTCTGCGGCCTGCTCCGCTTGCGCTTCTCCGGCGCGCTCCGCATGCTTGAGGAACTGGCAGCCGGCCGGATGAAGGAGCAATCGGTCTCTGTTCTTCTTGGGAGGCTCAGGAGGCAGCAACCGGGGATCGTGTAGCTTACTTTGCGCTTCTGTAAGCCAAATTCCCGGTTCCAAAGGGCCGTAGAACCGGCACTTGTGCCCACTTCTCCTCTCCATGTACTATTTCCAGATGCATGGGTGAAAGCCGCAATTGCGCTCTCAGGCAAGGGCAGAAAATAGGATTTGACTTTATGTAATATTGCTGTATATTACACGTTTGCTATGAATTCTTTACCTTCCAGCATCGAGAAGTATCTCACGGAAGAGGCCGGGTTTTCCAGTACAGAAGTACTCGCTCTCCGGCATCTCCTGCATGGGGAAGCCATGACGCTGCGGGAACTCGCCACGAAAACAGGCAAGAGCACGGGGGTGCTGGACCAGGCGATGAAGAAGCTGCTCACAAGGAAGATTCTCCGGCGGGAAATGGTGAATGATACGCCAAAGTTTGCCCTTGCTTCCCCGGAGGACATCCGGCTCTGGATGAAGAAGGACATTCAGGAGAAGCAGAAGATTCTCCGGAGGAAGGAGCAGGATTTCGAGTCCTTCGTCCGCTCCATCGAGCAGGATATCGCCCGTCCCCAGATTGAGTATTTTGAGGGGGAGGAGGGCCTGAAGAAAGCCTACGGGAAGCTCCTTGATCTCTCAGACAAGGAGCTTTTTTTGTATCTGCCCATGCTCTGCAAAGAGGAGGAAGATCCGCTGGGGGAGTGCCGCGCGCAATTTGCGCGTGAGCGCAAAAGACGGAAAATTTTCCTCCGGGTCGTCGGGCACGAATGCCCGCTCGGAAAGCGCTACCAGTCCAGGGACCAGTTTGAGTTCAGGAAGACGGTGCTGGTGCCGCAGTCCGCGTGCCCTCTCTCGTTCGAGAAGGCGATAGCAGGGGATTCCATTGCCTGTTTTAATCATGAGCAGAAGCGGGCGTGCTTTATCCATTACCCGGAGCTGGCGGAGGCGGAGAGGGAGATGTTTGAGGTAACTGCAAAACGTCAAAAAGGAGCAGATGAATGTCCATTGGAAGAAGAAAATACACTCACAAATAGTTCCGTTCATTCAGGTGTCAAATGGTTATTCCGGAGTAAGAAAGGTTTGGTGGGGCTTGCTGTGTGTGCTGTTATTGCGGGTGTCATCGCACAGTCGCTGCATCTGTATATGTATAGGACTCTAAAGCAGCAAGTAGGTGAGCGGCTCCTCTCAATCGTTGCCACCGCAGCGCCCGAGCTGTCGGAAAATGATATCCAGAAAATTCATTTTGCGCGCGATATGGGTACTGCAGAGTATTCACGAATTTTTGAGAAGCTGAACCAGATTCGAGATCAGAATGAGAATATTCGATATGTTTATGTACTGAGACCTACAGATCAAGAAACGCTCTGGCAGTTTGTTGCTGATGCAGATTCCAGTTGGGAATTAGTGGCTATGCAGGAGGAAGGGATGGCTGAGGTTGATGTAGTTGCCCCCGGTACTTTTTATGATATTAGTTATCCAGAATCATTACTTAAATACGCTATTCCGAATGAGCCCTTCGCAGAAGATGACTTTGTAACAGATGAGTGGGGGACTAACTTAGCTGCCTATGCCCCCATCCAAAATGAGGGTGGCGATACTATTGCGATTCTTGGGGTAGATATGGATGTTACCGATGTGCTTCATTTGACGAACAAAAAAAGCAGCATTTGGCGGTGGTTTTCTCTGTTCTTTGTGCTTTTTCTTGGTTTTATGATTTTCCAATTTTCCAGTCAAGAAGAGCCGAGATTACGAAACCAAAGCGATGCCACAAAGCTGGTAAAGTAGATGAGCAGCTAGGATTGCATCCCAGTCATTGTTTTTTAAAGGGGAAACCTCAACAAGATCAAAACCAACAACTTTTTTCCCGGCACTAACAAGCTTCTTAAGAAGAAAAATTGCTTGCTGGTAATCCAGGCCTCCGGGGATCGGTGTACCTGTACCAGGACAGAGTTTGGGATCCAATCCGTCTACATCAAAGCTTATGTACACCTGCTCAGGTAAATCACTGATGATTCCATCGCAGAGTTCAGCCCATTTGACTCCTTCAAAAAGGTTTTTTTGGATTTCACTGTCAAAATAAGTCACAACTCTGTTATTCGAACCAGTAATTCGTATGAATTCTTCTTCGCAAAATCCTCGCACTCCAACCTGTACTAGCTTCTTGATATTTGTTTCTTTGAGCACGTTGTACATCACAGAGGCGTGAGAATAGGTAAGTCCCTCAAAAGCTGCTCGAAGATCGGCGTGTGCATCAATTTGGAGAACTCCCAAATTAGGATATTTTTCTGTGTGGGCTGCAAGAGACCCAAGTGTAACAGAATGGTCTCCGCCGATGATTCCGACTTTTTTCCCGGCACCAATCCATGTAGCAACCTCTGCTTTAATTTCCTCATTTGCCCTTTTGCAGGACATGTAGGCAGAATGAGCATTATTGACGAGTTTCGAATCACTCTTGAGCAATCCACCTTTCTTAATAATTGGTTCTGCTGCTTTCCGCGCTTTTTTGTTCAGCGTTCGGATCATTGGTTTTTCTGGAGCCAGAGAAATGCCTTTCTCGAAGAAATTTCTTAGATCGAAGCTAAAAAGCTCTACAAACATACTTGCCTTGAAAATTGCTTCTGGTGCTCTGGAACATCCGGAACCATAGGATGCTGTTGCTTCCCAAGGGACTGGAATGAGAACAAGGGCAGATTCCTCTGGAGTGAAGAAAAACCCAAAAATGCCAGAATCTTCTGTTGCTGCCCCATTTGGATCAAAAACTGGCATAGAAAGCACTGGAAAACAGGTCCCATTCTAGTGCTATTTGGTAGTTCGTTAAAGAATTTGATGGTGATTTGCAAATGTGATATAATATTAAGTAATGGTGAATACAGAAAAACAAACGCAAGAAAGTTCTGGGCTTGTTGCCGATATCATGCCCCATTTCCGCGTTGTGGCTGTTGTAGTTTCCTGCGCTCTGTTGGCTGCTGGGATTACTTACATTCTCTACAATTACACTCAAGTGCTGTTGAAGGAGAGAATGCAGGAGAGGTTAGTTGCGATTGTCTCGACGGCTGCCAGAACTTTTGAGGTATCGGATATCCAGGCTATTGAAGGGAACGAACTGGATATCGGGAAGCCTGAATTGGAGAGAATTGTGGGCCAATTAGGTGCTATGAGGGAAGCAAATCCAGATATCACATACGCATACATGATGAGGAGAACAGATGACCCAAATGTTGTTGCATTTGTGGCCGACGCAGATAGCCTTCTCAGTGCTGAAGAGCTGGACATTAATGACGATGGAGAGGTCGATGACACAGAGGTTGCTCCTCTGCCGGGTGACCTGTTTGATGTGAATGAATATCCTACTCTTAATTACGAAGCCTTTTATCATCCTGTTGCAGCCAATGAACTGGAAGAAGATCAGTGGTCTGTACAGCTATCTGCCTATGCTCCAATTTTTGATAGTGCAGGCGATACAGTTGCAATTGTAGGTATTGATGTAACAATTGAAAACTTTAAACAAAGGACACAGACGATGCTCTTGCCATTTCTTCTGTTCATCTTTTTCCTTATTGCTCTTCTCACTCTTCTCACTCTGCTTTTGATCCGATTCTACGGAGAACGTGTGAGAGCAATGCGGGAAATCGACAGACAGAAAGACGAACTTCTCAGCATCGTGAGCCACCAGCTGGCGACTCCAGTTTCCTCTGCCAAGTGGTACCTGGAGATGTTGCAGGATGGTGATGTGGGCAAGCTCACACCCAAGCAGGGGGAGCACGTACATTCCATTCAGGGAATTGCAGAGAATCTCACAGATCTTGTGAGCATGATTCTGGATGTGTCGCGTGTGCAGCTCGGCCGCATGCAGGTGGATAGAGAAGCTCTGGATCTCAGTGAGTTCTTTAAGGAAATCTTAACTGTCATAGAGCCGAAGGCGGAGGAAAAGAAAGTGAAATTCAGTGTTTCCCTCCCGGAGAAGCTGCCGGTTGCCATGCTGGATAGGCGCCTCATGCGTATGACGCTGGAAAACCTCCTGAGCAATGCCGTGAAGTACACACCGGAGAAGGGGAGCGTGGAACTCCGCGTGACAGTAAAAGATGATGTGCTTGAGTACATAGTCAAAGACACTGGTTGTGGTATTCCGAAGGCCGAGCAGAAGAAGATGTTCACCAAGCTCTTCCGTGCGAGCAATGTGCTGAATGTATCCGGAAACGGATTCGGGCTTTTTGTTGCAAAAGGTGCTGTGGAAGCACAGGGCGGATCTATCAGCTTTGTAAGTGCAGGGGGAGAGGGAACCACATTCACCGTTGCTATTCCTCTGATTACACCGAAGGAAGGGCAGAAGTAGTTTGGGAAACAAGAAATACGCCAATCGCCATGAGTGCGATACATCCAAACTTCCAATGGATTTTGTGTTTTGTGCGTGGGTCGCCAAGAGTTTTTGTGTAAGCAAGCAGGAGAAGTGCATTTATGAATGTGAAAGCAGGAATGGTTGTTTCAATTGCTGCTACCAGCGAAGGGTCTCCAAGGGAAATTGCTCTCTGCGCGCAGATAAGCGCGATGACATTAATAAACTCAACAAGAACAAAGAGTTTGCCGGCAAGAAGGATTTTTTTTCTATTGGAATAGATTTCTCTTCTTACATGTTGAAAGGCGAGAGGAAGGAGACCACCGGCAATGAGCCCGATCGATAGCAGGAGGAAACCTGAGAAAAAATTAATTTCTTCAAAAACAGCATCTTGTGCCAAGTACGCTAAAGCCTGAAAAAGACAGGCGGCAAGCATTAATAGGAACGTATGTATTCTGCTTCGCAGAGTTGAGTCTAGGATAAGCATGCATGTTGATGCAAAAATTAGTAATGCAATGCCGATGTATTGTTGGGTGGCAAGAACATGTCCAAAAAGAACAAAGCTCAAAGCGGGGAGTATCGCAGGGATCATATTCCAGTATGCAGCCACTATTCCTGCTTCTGAGTATGAGAGGGATTGAAAATATAGGATCTGGCTCAATTGGATGAGGAGTCCAGCGGTGAGCCCCAAAAGCAGAATGTGTGTGCTTGGAATATCGAACTCAATAAAAGGAAGGAGATAGGGGAGTGGCACGAAAATTACTACAATGGTTGCGATCGAACTGGTAATCGCTCCCATCCAGGGTTTGTTAAGTAATTCTTCCACGCAATATGCATCTATTGTGTGAACAGCGGCGAAGAAAAGCGGAGCCAGTAGCGCAAAAGCCAACCACATAGGAGGCGAATCTTAACATGCTTGACTAAATAGGAAAAGAAGTTATAAGAGAATTGTCTGGCGTTCTATTGAGGAATAGAACGCCAAGAAGGTCTTCCACAAGCCAAAAAGTCGTATCCATCTTCACGATATTTTCTCACCCCCCTCCCTTCGGGAGGGCATCTGCGGTGCAATGGGAGCGACGTTTTCCCCGCTCCCACCCATGCGCGAAGCTCCCTCCTCTTCACCGGAATCCGCCGGGAACCGGTCTTCCTCTGTTTCCGGGCTCCTAAGCTCCCTCTCCGCGGGGTATCGCCGCTTCTTTGGCAGCAGCCCGCAGCGCAGGCGGCAATCCCGCAGGTCCCTGCAGATGGAACAGCTGGAAGACCGCACTCTCATGAGCGCGGCTCCGCCGGAACCCGTCATACTGGAGAACAACTTCGGCCATAACACTGCTTCTGAGGTGTTTTTTGTTTTGAGCAACCACGAGAGCAAGCGTATTCATATGGAAAACGAGGGGGTTGTGATGGGCGTGCGGGATTCATTGGTGACGGAAAAAGAATACAAGCCGACTGCCGAAATGCCGCTGGAAGTTTCTCTCACAGTCAACTTCACGGAACCCGATTCGCTCTACGTGTTCACCCGGTCAGAAGGATCCACCGCAGTCGGGGGATACAGGAGCAACAACGAGATACGGGTGGAGCTGGATATGGTGAGCAAGCTTCTCAGAATCTTTGAAGTGCAGAAAGGAGGCATGCGTGTCATCGGAGAACTTTCAAATGTGGATTTGCCGCTCCGCCAGGATCTCACGCTGAAGGTGAAAGACGATGGTACTGCCATTGGTGTTTCCATAGGGCAGTACGCTGTCTCCGGTGAGAGCACCGTTCAGAATGCGGTGAACAGGGCGGGGTACTCCAACTGGTGCAGGCAATTCGCTACCGATAATTTCATGGTTGCCCACGGAACTGCAGATGTGGCAGGTGACCCGCCGGAAGATCCTCCTCCCGGAGAAGACCCTGTGGATCCCATCGATCTCATTGCCAGTGAGACGGTGCGCCGGCAGCTGGAGCTGAAGCAACTGGCCTACGATCTCGATCAGCAGTACGGGTTCCGCATCAATGGAAAGCTGTACTTTAACGAACATAAGATGAGCGAGAAGGAATTCTGGTCAGACACTTTAAGCGATTGGGTGATCATCCTCCCGAATGGAAACATCCACCGTCCCGGGGGCGGGTATCCGTTCCTCGTCGCGTCCGATCCTTCATTGTACGAAGACATCTCTCTTCTGCTGAATGCGCAGCCCCTCACGGCGCAGGAGCGCGGACTCCTCACAGACCTGGATGCTGCAACGAGCCCGGTGCTGCAATCGCTGAATCTCGTTGCCACCCCGGTGCAGTCCACCTCCGAAACGCTGCTCACAGAATCATTTGAAGGAGGGTGGGATACATCAAAGTTCCTTAACCAGGAGAGCACGTGGGCAAACGGCAATACGGCGGCGCAGGGGGATATGCTTCTGCTTGGCAACCGCGACCGGTTCCGCACGGTGGAGACGTTTACAGGCACGGAGACGGATCTTGTGGACTTCTCCGGCACATTCTCCTTTGTTGATGCGGAGCAGCTCTTCATCAACGTGTACACGGGGAGCACCCTCGGTTACGAGGGGCACCGGCCAAGAAATGAACTGCAGTTTGCGGTGAATATGCTGGATACAGGACATCCCGTTCTCACGGCGCACAGCATCCAGGACGGCGCGTACACGGAGCTTGCACAGGCGGAGATCCGTCTGGAGCAGAACGTGCAGTACCAGTTCCACGTCGTCTGCGATGCTCAAACGGCTACGCTCACGATCCTGGATGAAGCAGGCACCCGCATCCGCCAGATGAGTGTGCCCATTCCAGGACACCTCTCCGGAGGCGGGCACATGGGCGTGAGCAACGAGCGGCACCCGGTGCTCGGCGGCGTGCGCGTCCACGATCTTGCAGTGGAGCACACGGATCTCCAGAAGCTTGGGAGTGCATCCGTGCTCCCGTACACATCTCTGAGCGTGCTCCGCCTCATGGACCCGGAAGCTGCCGTTGCGCTGAAGTTCGGGGAGCTGCAGCGCGCATATGAATCCGTCGGTGCGCGCAGCCTTGCCATGCAGCAGGCCGATGTTTCTCTGCTCAGTACGGAAGATCTCACGCTTGCGGTGGACCAGCTGCGCGATACCGGTTCGTTCTTCCAGGTCCAGCAGCAGGAGTTCGAAGAGCTTATGAATATGAACATGCCGCACACAGTCACGGGTTCCGTGGCGCTCAGCGGCATGGCCGCGGAAGCAGTGGAGTACGGGCAGCGCGTCTCGCTCATACTTACAGAGCTTGGCGGCACTGCGCAGCTGCGCGCATGGCAGGGGACTGCCGCATCCGCCACCGTCACACCGGGGCAGCTCCCCGATGGCACAGAATCCATCACCGGGACCGGAGGTGCCCTTGCACTGGATCTTTCTGAGAGCGATTCGTTCGTCACGGGCGTTTCCTTTACCGTGCAGACGGGAGATGCCTCCCCGGTGCAGGTCGTCTTCCAGCGCGGGGACCGCGAAGCACATGTGCTGCAGGCGGCTTCCGGGGAGACGGTTTCCTACGAAGATGCCGCCGGCATCACCGGCGTCGTCATCCTTCCTGCGGGAACCGGAACGCAGGTGACGCTGAGCGCGCTCACAATCACGGGTACGAAGAATATTGACCAGCTCGACGTCGCATCTCTCAATCCGGTGAGCAGCTCTGCGCTCTCGCAGGCGGCATTCCCCATGGGGAACACGGCATCGTTCGATCTGGTGCCCGTTGCGTACGCAAACGGCGTAGGGTTTTCCATGGGGGATTACTGGTGCGGCCGGCAGTACATCCACCACAGTCCCGGCGCGTACCTGCGCCTCTCCATGCCCGAGGAGCTGAATGGCCGGCCGGTGAACGCCATTCTCGGCTCCCTCTACTACCTGGATGCAAACGGCATCCACACGCTGCCCCCGGAGTGGTACGAAGTCATCGATGCCCGGCGCATCGTGGTCGGTCCCGGCGCACCGGAGCACCTGGCGATTGCCGGGGGCTACAATCCCGCCCTCGGCGTCACCCCCGGGCAGTTCTATAGCGAGGTTGCCCCGGCGGAGGATATGAACCTCACCGTGAACATAGAGCAGGTAAGTAACGGCTTCACCGATCAGGCGGGTTTCGGCGGGAGAGTCCAGCCACCCAGCCGCTACAAGAACCCCGTCGTCTTCGGCGCAGCCCATCTGCAGGCCAATATCGTGAATGACGGCCAGGCCGGCGGGCAGGTGATTGTGAACGTGTACAGCGGGTATCTGGAGGGCACGGCCAATCCTCTGCAGGGCACATACGTCTCCGAAATCCAGGCCAACGAAACAGTCGGCCTCACCGCCAATTTCGCGCTCAATGGCACCCCTCCCACGGACCAGACGCACGGCAAAGTGGTGCTGGAGGTCATCTACCCGGATGGCCATACCCAGATCGTTCAGTACGAGACGGCACTGTCCCAGAGTACCTTTGGGACTGCCCAGAGCCCCGATGGGGGAGATGGCCCCGGCCCCGAGGTCGTCCGCACCGCTGCTTCGCAGGCCGCCCGTATAGCCAACGATCTCCTTGCCCGTGCAGGAGAAGCCTCAGGCACAGAGCGTGACGAGAAGATGCAGCAGGCCATTGCCTACGTGAACCGGCAGGAGAACCGCTTAGAGATCATCGCCTCCCTCTCCCCGGGCAGCCGCAGCCTCTTTAACGCCATTCTGGTAAAGCAGGTGTACGAGGCAGGCACAGATCCCCGTATCCGCAATATCCTCCTCGCCCGCGAAGACGGGGATATCTCAAACGACCCCCGCTTCGCCTGGCTCGCGCAGGATCTCCACACCGAAGTCCGGGACGGCATCCAAGTCCTCGTCTACACCGTGGAAGGCGTGGAGCACTCCTTTCCCGTTGCCCCTTCCATTGCCCTGCATGACAGCCTGAAGGATGCGGCGCAGGTGATGGGGGAGGGGGTTCAAAGTGAGTTATATGCAGCGACTGATGCATTCTTTGGCACTCTGGCTTTCACGGGAGGCCTCTCCCGCCTGTCCGTAACAGGTGAGTCTCTCCGCGAAACACTCGCTCTCCACCGTGACCGCCTCGCAGGCATCCCCTATATCGGCAACCGCTTCGCGGAAGAAGTCTGGAACGATCTTGATGGCACGCAATCGGAGGTGATCATCCTCTCTGCCTACGACGTGCGCACGGCAAATCCCGAAGTACAGTCAGGAACTAATGCCCTCGACCGCTGGTATGCAACAAGGGGAGAAGCTCCCATCGAGATCACCTGGAGCACTTCTGTAGACCAGGATGGCACCTACTCCCTCCAGCTTCAGGGATGCGACAACTGGGACCTCGACCGCGCCATGGTCATCATCGATAACCAGCATGCCATGCCGCTTGTAAGCCAGAATTCCCGTCTCAACTTCCACCTCTCCGCCGGAGGTCACACCTTCCGGGTCATCGGTCTTGGTGTGCCGCAGGAAGCAGGGGTCTCAGATGCCTCCTTCATCCTTTGGAACATCAATGGCTTTGCCCCTTTCGCCGCATCCAAGTTGGAAACTATGCTCATTGCGGATCATCCGGAGGAGTTCGATGAAACCACCCCATTCACGGTGAATGTGGATGGGCAGGTAGATTCTCTTACGGGAGTGACCGCGCTCATCAATCACTTTGCTCCGATACTGCACTTTACGGGAGGAGAGAGATTTTCTGTTCCGTTCGCAGTTGATCCCAACATCATCCCTTCGGATGGAAAAAGCGATACAGAGCTAGATCTCTCTCTATACGAGACAGGTATTTTTGATAGCAGCAACACAGAGAGTGCCGTATATGCTTCTGTGCTCGAGAATGAAGAACTCGGCGAGATTGCAATTACCTACAACTTCTACTTCCCGAGGAGCAACTGGGAGGAGCATGGTGGGGCCAACACGCACGAAGGGGACTGGGAAGCAGCAACTGTATTCTTGAAGATGAATGGTGATATGAAGTGGGAGCCAGATAGAATCGCAGTTGGGCAGCACATTCAATTTGCGGGGGGGCAGACTGATAAATCTGATGGCGGAGAGAATAGGCTCTGGAATGCTGTGGAGTTGCAAGGAGGAAGTCAACCGCATCTCTATGTTGGGCTGGGAGGGCATGCACTCTATTTTGAGGCAGATGAGACTGTGTGGCCTACTCTAAGCCCGGATGTATTTAAAACAGAAGTACATGATGGCAGTGGGATTACTTACGATGCGAGGGGAAGTGCATTTTACATACCTAGAGCTGCAGCTATAGGTGCACACTCCGATCTTTCATGGTTGCTGTACACGGGTTATTGGGGTGATAGCAATTTAGTGGACTGGGAGCTTGGTGATACTGCACCAAGAGGGCCCCTGTTTGTCTCTTCCGGATTCCCCGAAGGTATGAGATGGTTAGATCCATGGGATTGGTCCGATGATTTCAATTATTAATCCTACTGCATCCTATGAAAGCATTTTCTTCCCATATCTCTTATAAGCAGCTAGCTGCTTACTTGATAGGCTTTATACCATTCGTATATTTTGAATTCTATCTGAACGTGTTCAAATGGTGTTTGGATAGACCTAATCATCAAAAGACAATGAGCGAGCCGCCAACCGGCCTGTTGGGATGCATGAATGACAGGTTTTTGGAAATTATTTTTACTTTTGTAAGTTTATTTTGGATTGTTTTGTTTTTTGCATCATACAAACTCATTAAGAAAAGCTCGAAGCCTGGAACAATAATTTTCACCTTTGTGTGTTGTTATGTTATTGGTGTCATTGCATTCTGGCTAATTAGCGGGCTTCTTTCTTATGGGTAGACGGAACAGTTCTTTAAACTATAAAGGCAAGTTTTGGATGAGAGTAGTGCTTTTCTCTCTTCTCTCGCCTTTAGCCTTCCTGCCGATGCTTTACATAGAGGTACTAATTTCAACCTTTTTAGAACCGTCTGGATACACCTCAAGGTTAACTGGTTTCGAAAGAATTATTAGCATTTTCAGTTCGACAGCGTTTAATACAAGGTACAGGTTTGTGTGGCTGTATTTAGTACTGGCGTATGTTAAATATTATATTTCGATACCCACAATATTTGTATTGAACTGGGCAGGTCAGAAGTTATTAACAATGATCCCTTTAAACCGGTATCTCTATTACGTTGTTAGTTTGATATTTTCGGGTTTAGCTTTTTATTTGTTTGCATCGATATATGTAAAATCTTAATTAAACCCGCAAATGCTAGTTCAACTCCCATCACAGTTACTGCCCTTTGCCACATTGGTACTGCTTCTTTGGATTGTTAGTCATAAGAGACCAGTACTACCTTTAATTCTTTGGGCGATTATCGGATGCCTAGCGGCTATTATCGAATACAGTTTAGTTGCGGCTGGTTCAGGACTTGCTTTGCCATTGCTGATTCTGGTTCCGATGTATGGGCTTGAACACCTGTTACGCTCTTCTTGGGGACAATCGGAAATTTTCTTTTCTTTGAGTACGATACCTTTTTATCCTTTACTCTTTGAATCAATATCCCAAAAGAGATACTGGTTGCTTTTTCTGGTCATGATTCCTGTAGCGATTAATATCGGGATAATTTTTATAATCCTTATGTTTGCTGGTCTTGATGCATAAAATCCTGCAGTGCAAAGGCTCTAACCTATCTGTATATGAGTGCTGATTTGATAGCATCCAAGTCCATACGAGTGGCAATACTGACTGTATGTACTCCAATTTTATATTTTCCTTTCCGTTACATTTTCAGATTGTATTGGGCTTTTCATGATGTTCCTGGCAGTGCCTTGAATATGACCGCGGAAGAGCAGTTCTTCTACAATTTTATGTGGTCTTTTAAGGCGACCATATTTGATTCTTGGATATATGGGATCATAGCTATTTCAGTATTTTACATTTCAATTCCCGTAATATTTTTGCTGAATCTGCTCGGTGAATTAGCTATCTCGAAGCTTCGTCTAAAATGGCATCTTCATTTTGTCTTGAACTGGACGATCGCAGTTGGCGCATATGCTCTATTCTGGTATTTTGCTTTCTATGGAAGAATGAATCCTATTTATGCATTTTAACTTCTGTCGCTAGCTTCTCCCTACACCTATGATGTTACCACTCCCCCTCGGCTTCCCGTCCAAATGTTCTTCTGTATTCACTGCGGCTTGTTTGCTTCTTGTTTCTGGGATTTTGCTTGCACCGAAAAGCACCTTTGCGTTTAGCGACCTCTCTCCAGATCATGAAAATGCAGCAGCTATTGAGTACGTCCGCGCAGCAGGCATTGTGGATGGGTATCCGGATGGAACCTACAGGCCGGATACACCCATCAACCGGGCGGAGTTCACCAAAATCCTCATGGGCGCATCGTCTCTCCAGGTGGAGGAGTCTGCGCAGAACTGCTTCCCGGATGTGCGGGATGAATGGTTTGCATCTTTTGTCTGTGCAGCCAAGAACAATGGTGTAGTAGGGGGGCATCCGGATGGCACATTCCATCCGGGAGACAACATAAATACGGCAGAAGCTGCGAAGATTTTTGTGAATACGTTCGGGCTTGCCACGCAGGAAGCAGAAGGCCCATGGTACGAGCTCTATCTTGCTGCGCTGCAGGATGCGGGCGCATTGCCGGACTCTGCCGCCGATCCATCGCACTTTGTTACTAGAGGGGAAATGGCAGAGATGATTTGGAGAATTGTAGCCCCTTCCGGTGTAGCAGAGGAATCTGCCTCCTCATCTTCTGCCATATCACAGGTTGCGTATACACCTTTGCCATTTGAGTTCCCAATGGGGGAGGGCTGGCAGGACAGGTGGGGGCTTCTCACAGTAGATATTCCTCCCATGTATCGGACCACAAGGACGACGAAAATTGAGGCGGCCTCATGGTATGAGGAGGTCAGTACCGAGAATGTTGAGCCGCGACATGATGACGAGATATTCGACACGTATTTTAGGATTCACATACCAAAAGGTTCCTACGATCCGGTGGAAGCGAAACAGCACCACAAACCTGCAGGAGGAGTGAATCTGTACGCCACGGGGAATATAGAACCAACGCGCAGACTCTACTTGCAGTACTACGTTCGTTTTCCGAAGAACTTTGATTTTACGAAAACAGGTATACTCCCCAGTCTGGGAGGAGGTCTGGCGGGAAGTGAGTATGGTGTGTTTGGCGCCGGGGATTTCCCTACGGTTCTGAGTTGGGATTCCCGGGGGCATTTGTCCATGTTCATTTCCGGTCGTGACCGCATGGCGTATGCGTCCGATCCGTTCCCGACGGATGGCGAGTGGCACAAGATAGACTTATTCCTCGAAGTGAATACGGTTGACCCTATTCATCTCAATGGCATCATCAAATTATCTATGGATGATGAACTACTGATATACAGCGAAAGAGCCGGGATTCGGAGCGGAGCAGATGACCTGGTTGAGGGAGTTGCTTTTAATGTAATTTTCGGGGCTGCTCGATCGCTCACTTCGCCGAGCATTGACCAGTACGTAGACATCGCAAAGGTCAGGATTGGGCAATATCCCTTCTCAGACTGAGAAGAGACCTACACCTCCACCCCCTTCTTCCGTGCGAGTAAATTATAGCCGATTGTGATCTTGCCATTTCTTTTCCGCCTCCGGTCTCTATAGATAGCGGAATATCCGGTCACAAGTGCATAGCTATTCACGACTTTGCCTAGGAACGGCCGATTATACAGGTCATACCTATCGATCAGGTAACGTATCTTCTGCTGGGCCTGGAGCGAATAGTAGCCGCCACGGGGTTCCAGGACCAGCACGTCGCATGTGCCGCCGACGAGCTTGGTGAGAGCCTCACCTGAGAACCTCCAGTAGTCGCGGGGTTCGTCATGCAGTTCGGCCACATATGACTCGGTCAGCATAAGAAGGCCGCCCGGTTTCAGCACCCTGATGATCTCATCGACTGCCTTTTGGACGTCCCACACGTCGCCGAGGACCTGCGTACAGATAATCCCGTCAACACTATTGCTCTCAAGAGGAATGCTCTCCACGCTGGCAATGATGTCAGGATTCTGAAGCGCATCCTTGTCGAGGATCACGTACCGCTGCACATGGCGGAATAATCGCCTGTAGCGCCCATTCCCGCCGCCGACATCCAGTACGAAACCTTCAAACCGGCTGGCATGCTCTTGGACGAACTGCAGGAGGAGGTGCCTGTCCGGCTGGAAGATGGTCATACGGGCTTGCGGGCGACGACGTAGACGTTCGCGTACACGACGCTCCGATCGGCTGCTCCTCGTTGTATTCGCAGCAGCAGGCCGTAGAGCATTCGGAAGATATTCCGTCGGACAATGCCGGGCTTGTGAGGCGCGTATGGGTTGCAGAAGAGGAATTTGAGCGTCTCCGCTGCCACGACGTTCGCCCCGCCGTACTTGCCGCTGGCGACAATCTCCAGACCGGCGCGACCGCACAAATGGCGCACGCCATCAGGCGTGTAGCGGTAGAAGTCGTGCGGGTCCGCGTGGTGGGGCATCATGAACGGTGTTGTCAGGAGGCAGTGTCCGCCCGGCAGCAGCACCCGCGCGATCTCCTCCACCACCCGCCATGGCTCGCGGACGTGCTCGATGACCTGCGTGCAGACCACCGTCCCGAACTTACACGGGTCGAACGGCAGATTGTGCACGTCGCCCACAACATCGATGTTCGGCCCGTCCACCATGTCGAATGCCGTGTAGTCCGTAGCGGTCTTCTGCAGAAGTTGCTTGTACTTCGCGCGGCCGGCTCCGAGATCCAGAACCCTTCCGCGTATCACCTCTGTCCACACCTCAAGAACTCCGCGCGTTGTTTGCGGCCGGCGGCGGGCATTCATGGGCATATGAGCAGAGTAATGCAGTCGGTCTGAAATTTTTCTCTTGTGGCGGCAACGGGAGAAATGTTCTCGCATTTTCTCAGAAAGTATTATTAGAATAAAGTATTACAATTTGCACACCAACAATAAAGTTGGTGTAAAATACGGTTGCCAATCCCGATACTCATTGGGATGGGCATTTTGGTAAAAAAAGTGGCGAAGAATTTAAAAGAACTCCGCAAACAGCGTGGGATTACTCAGGAAGAAGCTGCTGACCTATGTGAGATGGAGTACAAGCAGTATCAACGCTACGAAAGCAACACATTGAAGGACATGCGGCTCAGCTCGATTGAGAAACTCGCGAAGGGATTCGGCATTGAGCCGTCTGATTTATTTGCAGCTTAATTGAGCCTGCACAGGAGCGGAGACGGGGCAGGCTGCAGCGGCGCTGATTCTTTGTGCTGTACCAATTGAACGAGGAAACGAGAGAACGAGCGAACGAGCAGTTGCCCTACACCTCCACCCCCTTCTTCCTCATTTTCCCCTTCCCCAGTTCCTCCGCCTTCCCGGCAGCCACTTCCTCCATGTGCTTCTCGAGCAGGTAGGAGAAGATGAGGGGAGCCACGATGCTTGCGTCGGAATTGATGGTGAAGTTTACGGTGCCCGGGTCCAGCTTGTACCAGGAGACCTTCTCGTTGGCGGGGCAGCCGGAGTAGCTGCCGTACGATGTGGTGGAGTCCCCGATATGGCAGAAGTACTTCCAGCACTTGCAGTCCTCGTGCTTGTGGTCGAACACCAGCCCCGGTATCACGCACATGGCAAAGTCTCCCGCTATGCCTCCCCCTATCTGGAAGAACCCGATGTCTGCCTTTTTCTGGTTCTCGTAGTACCAGTTGGTGAGGTGCTCAAACTGCTCCGTACCGGATTTGATGACGTTGTGGCTCCCGACGTGCCCCTGCATGACGTCGGCGCAGAACATGTTGCCGAGGGTGGAGTCTTCCATGCCCGGCGTATAGATGGGAATGTCCATTTCGCAGGCGGCCACTACCCAGGAATGCTCCAGGGGGACGTCGTGCTTGTCTGCAAAGAACCCGCTGCGGATGAGCTTGTAGAAGTACTCCCAGTGGAAGGAGCGCTCGCCGCTGCGCGCCGCCGCCCAGAGTTCTCTCATGGCTTCGTGTATCTGGATCATTACGTCCTCCGGAATGCAGGTGTCGGTCACGCGGTTGAACCCCTCCTCGCGTGTGCGCAGGTCGTCTTCCATAGTCAGGTACCGCCACTTGGGCTGGAGCTTGTAGCGGGAGTTGCCCACGAGGTTGAAGAGATCCTCCTCCATATTGGCTGCGGTGGAGGAGATGGCGTGTACCTTCCCTGCGCGGATGAGCGGGGCGAGAGTGATGCCGATCTCGGCTGTGCTCATGGCTCCCGCAAGAGAAACGAGCATTTTCCCTCCTTTCCTGCAGAACTCATGCCATGCTTTTGCCGCAGCGAGCGTTTCGCGTGCATTGAAGTGCTTGTAGTTTTTCTCGAGGAACGAAGCGATGGACATGGCAGTGCTTGGGAGGGGACAGGAACGGTTGGTAATTGTACCACAAATCGCGATTTATGCAGAAGATTCTGGCCAATTTCTCATTTTCTTGCATTTTCGTTCTTTTTCTTTTTCTCCTTCTTTCTTTTGGGCGACTATCCCCTGACATAGAGGTGTCATCCTGAGCTCTGACGAAGGATGGCACCGATGGTATGGTTCCTGCCTGCCGGCAGGCAGGAACTGCGACAATTTGGCGCATGTCGTGGTTCGGCAGTGCTCACCATGACATGCTTTTGGGTTTTTCAGAGTTTCCTTAGGCAGTAGCACCCACCGTTTCCTTCTTTTTCGCGGCTGCGACGCGGGTGAGCAGGGCCTGTGCTTGGAGTGTTGCTTCGGAGAAGATGCGGCTGCCCTCTCCTGCTATCTCGAGCATGTGCCGCGGAATATCAGGTTCAATTTGCCGGTCAATGAAGGTCGCTCTCCAGTCGGCGAGATTCAGGTATTCGTGGATGATTTCGATGCTTTTCATCCAGTTCACGCTGCAGCAGCTGTAGATATCCATGTGAATGTTCGGCCGCCTTCCCGGCTTTTCAAAATAGTGGCCGCTGATGTGGCTCGTAGTGATAGGTTGTATGAATGACCACCCCGGAGCGCGCAGGTCCGTGGCGGGGTAAATCTGCAGTTCGCCCAGTTCTTCCATGCGCAGCGTCGTGAGCAGCGTATCGACGAGTTCCCGGACGAGAGGTTTGGGGTTGGTTGCCTCCAGCGGATGCTTGAGATGCGCGTCGAGGACGAGTATCTCATGCAGGAGCCCGAAATGAGAAGCGGCATTCATTGTCAAGAATAGTATACTCAGTAGGATCCTCAGTGCACACAAAACGTGCAGAAAATAAGGACAGCACATTTTCCTTTTTTGGCTTCTGTAAAATCAATCAACCCTTCTGCCAAGTATGGTATGTTCTGTTTTCCATTCTGTACTTATTTTGTATTCAAAAAATGTGATTATGGTCACGTTTCTTTGGTTTTATTGCCATAATATTGGAAGGTTTGGGGCTCCTGGCTGCGAATTGTAAGTGTTTGACAGGGGAGAGGTGATACGTCATAGAGAATGCTTCGCGAGTGTACAAATAATGTGTTCAAAAGAAGGTATCCCCGCAGAGCTCTGCCGAACTCAGACCACGTTCTGTTGATCGACAACCCTTTTATTATGTATTTCAATAATAACTGCTAACACTGCGATTGCTCCGCCAAACAGGAAGGGGGCCCATGGTTTTTTCCCTTCGGGGGTCCTGTTGTCCCTGTCGTCGCACGCATCGCCGATGCCGTCCCCGTCCGCATCTTCCTGCATGGGGTTTTCTGCGGAAGGGCAGTTGTCCTCCGTATTGAGGACACGGTCTCTGTCCGTATCTTCGCAGAGGCCGCCCACCCCGTTTCCGTTGCTGTCTTCCTGCTCCGGGTTGCTGTGTGCCGGACAGTTGTCCATGGCGTCAGAAACGCCGTCACGGTCCGTGTCAGAACACGCATCGCCTCTCCCGTCGGTGTTGGTATCCTGCTGGAGAACGTTGCTCTCCTGCGGGCAGTTATCGCATGCATCCCCCACACCGTCCCCGTCACCATCCTCCTGCCCGGGATCTGCAGTGAAAACGCAGATGTCCCTTTCGTTCCCTATGCCGTCCCTGTCCGCATCCTGCCCGCCCGCGCCGCTCTGGCACCGGTCGCCGGTGCCATCGGCATCCCTGTCCTGTTGCGGCGGGTCGTAGAGGAGAGGGCACACGTCGCAGGCATCGCCCACGCGGTCTCCATCTTCATCTGCCTGGTCTGCGTTGGGGACTTCCTTGCAGTTGTCGTTCTCAGTGGAGATGCCGTCTCCGTCGGGATCACCTTTGCAGGCGTCTCCGAGGGCGCTTCCGCCTGTGCGCTGCTGCCCGGTGTTTGGCACCCCGATGCAGTTATCCGTTCCATTCATGACCCCGTCCCCGTCCGCATCGTCACACATCCAGCCTGTTCCGTCGCCGTCGATGTCCTTCTGGTCCGGGTTGGGGAAGGAAGGGCAGTTATCGGCGCCGTCGTGAATACCGTCTCCGTCCGTGTCCGGTTGCCTGGTATTGGAGAGTGCGGGAGCGACGTCGCAAGCATCTCCGATGCCGTCGCGGTCAGCATCCTTCTGGCCGGTATTGGATTCCCGTGGGCAGTTGTCTTTGGCATCGGGAATGAAGTCGCCGTCCGCATCTGCCCCCTGCTTTCCGGCATACAGGGCGGTGCTGAGCTTCGCTTTCACTGCGCCGGCAAAGCGAAGGTTTGTATCTGTGGGCGGCTTCTCTTCCGAGGCGGAGAAGTCATACGCGAGCGTGTAGCGCTGCCCGGGCTCCGCGGTGAAGAGGATCACCTTTGTCGTTTCGAGAAGTTGCAGTTCTGCGATTTCCAGCGTGCCGGATGTTTCGAGGACAATCTCGAACACGGTTGCAGGAGAGCTAAAGACGGGAATCCGCGTGCCGGACGGTGTTCCCTGGAAGCTCTGCGTAAGGAGGTCCTCGCTCCTGCCGTAGCGGAAGCGCATGCTGTCGATGGCGCCGCTTCTGAGCTGGCAGAGGAGGAACTGGGGTGATGCCGGTTCTTCTGTCTGGAGGAGGAAGCGGTGCTCTGTTGTGGCTGCCGGTGTGAATGCCGTCTCCGGGTTGCCGTCGAATACCTGTGTGAGAGAACTGCCCTCCGAGGCAGCATCTGGCCCGGAGAGGATGCGCGCTGTATGGAGGACATCAGTCTGTATGTCCACTGTCTGTATGGGGACAGGGGTATTGCTGTTATCCAAAATCCAGTATGGCCTGAGGAGACTGTGTTCCTGCGGGCGCAGCTCCACTCCCGCTGTGACAGGGTTTTGCAGAGGGGGCACTTCGATACTCTGACGGAAGTCAAAGTCCTGCGCAGCGAGGGAGACGGGTATGAACGAGTGCAGAGCGAGGATCAATGCCGGCAGAGAATGGGATACACGCATGTTTATTCGGTGAGCATGAGGACACGGGCGATTGCTTCCGCCACCTCCCCGCGTGTGAGCAGGATCTCCGGGCCAAGCTTGGCCGTACGTTTCGGGAAGAGGTTCATCAGCTCCGCAATACCAACGTACCGGGCATACCACGCGTTCGGGGGTACATCCGTGGAGTAGTAGGGGAGTCCTGTCTCGAGGTCGAATGTCTTCACGAGCATCTTGAGAAACTCAGCCGTATTCACCGTTGCCGCCGGCCGAAAGGTCCCGTCCGGGTATCCGTTGATGATACTGAGGTTCGCTGCGCCAATCACGTACCGCACGTACCATTCATTGTCCTGCACGTCCCAGAACTTTCCGCTGTTGCCTGTCTGCGGAAATTCCCCGTAACGGGCGGTGAGCAGGAACTTCGCCGCCTCTGCCCGGATGACCGGGTTGCTCTCGCGGAACGTGCCATCGGGGTAGCCGCTGATGACCTTGGCGTCGCGCAGGAGGTTCGCGGCTTTCCCGGTTTCACTTTGAGGGTCCGTATCAGGGAACCAGTTCTTTGCCGGTTCGGGGAGCAGTTTCTGTGAACGGTGTGCGGTGATCGCACTCTCCTCTGGTGTCTGGGAAGAGCTGGACTGCTGTACCTGCACCTGCTCTGTGAGAATGCAGGTTCCCACGCACACGTCGCACCCGGGGCAGGAGGGATCACTCAGGCAGTCACCCAGTTCCACCGTGCAGGTTTTCCCTGCGTCGCACTCGGCAGACGAATGGCAGAATGTGTGTCCCGTCGTGCAGGGATCCCCAAAGTAGTTGATGGGTTTGCCATCCCCGGCACATCGTGGTCGCTGCGATCCGTCTGCGCAGATGTACGGGTCGCAGGGTATGGCGGGAGGGGGGAGACACAGGCCGTTCACGCAACCGTACGTGCAGAATTTGCCTTTGCAGAGGTCTTCGCTTGCGGGGTTCGGGAGGCACTGCCCGTTCATGCAGCCGTAGGGGCAGAAGAGATTTGTGCAGGGGTCCGGGGGAATCACGATAGGCGCATCCTCTTCCAGCGTGCAGTCCAGCTCACAGATTGGCACGCACTGGCAGAACTCCGGAGGCATGCCCTCGAGGCAGGGGGGGCACAGGGGGGTGTCTTCGCCTGCCTCGCAGATACCATTGCCGCACGCAGTCTGTGCGAGGAGCCATGCTCGTTCCTCTGTTCCTGCCTGCATGGCAGCGACACTCGTCAACGTCACGGAGAGTACGAACGCAGTGAGAGCGAAACCCGGTCGTCTGAAGGGAGAACGGAGAGCAATGTGTCTTTTTCGCATTATCCTATTATTTTAGCGTATTTTGCCATTTTGGGCAATTGCGTGCGTCGTTACTGCTCACTGACCTCACGAATTCTCTGCTCCCGGAATTGCGCCCTCTCCCCGCTCGTCCGCCCCGGGCGGACTCGCTGCCCCTCCCCCGTTCCGGGGGAGGGGCAAATGCAGCAGCATTTGGGAGGGGGCTTCAGCGCGAATTGCGATACCAGTGCGCAGTCGGTGGGCAGTTACCGTGCGTCTCTGCCATCGGATGTTCCATCAATGCGAAAAATGTGCTATAATATTCATTGAAATGACACAAGCAGCAGAAGGAGAACCCAGTCAGGAATTTTCTCTCCCCACGGTTGTGGAGGGGGATCTCGAAGAAATCCCCGGCGTCGGAGTCGGCACTGATGTGACCATGGGGAAAATTGATCCTGCGACCGGGGAATCCCTGGCAGTTTCATTTGATTTCAACGGGAAAGTGGCAAGTGGGCAGTTAAACATACAAGGCAGAGCGGGCAAGGGGTGTGCACTGTACGTGCGTCCCCCAGATGCAGACCGGTCAAACCACACCTCTTCCATTCTGCGGATTGACAGGATGAGTGACGGTTCCTACTGGTTGCACACGAGGAACAGCATCTACCGTCTGGTCATTGGAACAGCAAAAAAGCTTGATTTGAGTGATGCTAAAGAAGACGGTGCTGAGCGTGCTGCACCCGTCATTGAGGCAGACAGGGAGCAGGGGGGTACTCCTGCAGGAGGGCAGAGGGTGAAGAACCGGAGCTGGTTGAGCTGGATCCTGAGGCGCAGGAGCTGAGGAAGTTCTGAGGAATTATGGAAGCACGTCATGGTGAGCGGAGCCGAACCATGGCGTGCACGTCGTCCCTCGTCCTTCGACTACGCTCAGGATGACAGCTCGGGATGACGTGCTATTGGGTGGCTGCAGCAGTTCGGCAAGCTCACCATGCTGATTAGTTTTACAGAGCTTTCCTAAGAGGCGGTCAGTCTCCTGTGCTGTGTGCTCCTCAGCCAAGCAGAGGAAACCCACGTATGCTGCGCGAGACACGGCGTCGTTTGTCGGTGAACATCATTGCTGCGATAACGGCTGCGCAGAGCCAGTGAAGCTCCACGCCTGCGTGCCGAAACGCACTCCGGCGTGCAGGCACGGCCTTACGGCCGTGGCCTCCTGCGGAGTCGGGTGAAAGTTCGATTGGAAACGGCGCCGTGTCGAGAAGCTTTTGCATTCTCTGCAGTCGCTGCTACGATCACTCCACTGTGTTCCTCATACGAAAAACGAACAGAGTGGCGCTCGCAGGTATTCTGTTCGCTGTCATCCTCTCCCAGACGAACCCCGTCTTCACGAAGCTGCTCCTGAAGGAGGAGTGGACACCTCTCGGCATGTACTTCCTTGCGCTCCTCGTGATGGCCATCGTACTGGCTCTGCATGAGTTCATGCTTCTGGAGGCGGGGGAGAAGTGGGAGATGGACAGAAGGGACATTAAAGGGACGCTGCTCACGACTCTCACAGGTGGCATTCTCGCACCCATACTGTTCCTCAATGGCCTGCGCTTTGTGCAGGCATCGGAGGCAGTGCTCATCTCGAGCCTCTCACCGCTCTTCATCGTCATGTTCGCGGTGTGCATGCTGCAGGAGAAGTTCAATCGCAACATGTTCGTGGGAGCAGCTTTTCTTCTTGCAGGCACAGTGGTGCTGCTCTGGAAGGATGTTTTCCATGCGGAGCTGAGTTTGGGTGCTCCTCTCATCCTCTTCTCCTCCCTTGCCAGCGCGCTCACGACGACGCTCCACAAGAAGTATGTGAGGCACCGTCACCTCGATTCCGTGGTCCTCGTGCGCACATTCCTCAGCCTGGTGGTTATCGGGATCATCATTGCTCTCACTGAACCAGAGACATTCCAGATGCTGCGTAATCCCCCAAGTATCTGGCTGGTGCTGGGGCTGGCCATCGTGAGCTACATTCTCCCGTACTTCCTGTACTTCCGTGCGCTCGCGAAGATCTCCACTCTCGATGCGGGGATCATCGTCGCCTCGGCTCCGGGCATTGGGATCCTCATGGCAGTTGCATTCCTGGGTGAGCAGGTGAGCCCCACGCAGCTGGCGAGCCTGGGACTCATGGCGTTCGGTATCTTCTTCATCAATGTCCCTCTCACGAAACTGCGCATCATGCCATCACGCCTCATGGAAATTGGGCCTCTGAGGCGGTAGGTTCTAAGGTTAGGGTTAGGGCTAGGGTTAGAGATGAGAATGTATTGATCTGCTCTTTGAGTGTTGATTATTCTCCTATGTCCTAACCCTAACCCCAGCCCCAAATCCTCATTCTAGAACAGCCGTAGCTGCAGCTCCTCTGCTTTTCTCAGCGCCCGGTGCACGAGCGTTGCCGCCTGCGCACGATTGAGGGTGTCTTCCGGGCCAAAGAGCCCGCTTCCGTACCCTGTCATGATTCCCGCACGGTTGAGCACGACGCTCTCATAGAACATGTAGTGGTCTTCCGGCACGTCCGGGTATAGCGCTCCTTCCTGTGCTATGTCGCCGAGTGTGAGTCCCCAGTGCCGAAGGAGCGGTGCGCCGAGAATGCTGTGTATGAACTGAGCCGCCTGTGCGCGGCTCGCCGGTGCATCTGTGTCAAACTGACGCAGGCCGGAAGACCAGCCCCGTGCGTAGAACACGCAGGCGGCATCGTAGGCGAAGTGGTCCGGCGGCACGTCGTCGTAGTACTGCCGGCAGTTCGCTGGTGCTGCGATGAGTTCCAAGTGCAGGAGCATCCTGTAGATGAGCGTGATGAGTTGTCCTCTCGTCAGGGTGTCCGCGCTCCCAAAGCGTCCGTCCTCGTATCCGTGGATGATGCTGCGCTGCCGCAGGTCCAGTATCGGGCGTTCTGCCCACGGGGGGAGTGTGTCGGTGAATGTGTTCTGCACGGGGGTCACGGGCCCGCGGATATCCACCGTCACATGGGCGAATTGATCATGCGCCTCCGCCTCTATCACTGCTGTGCCGGGATTCGTCGCAACGAACGTGCAATCCGGACTTTCCCCGCAGTCCATCAGGTATCCCAAGTTCTGATCTCCAAGAAGGTTCCACTGCGCTTTCACGACAACAGGTGATGTCCCGTAGTACCCCTCTGCTGTCAGCCGCAGGTTCTGGCCCACCTCCATCTCCGTGCTGTCCAGTGGGCGAATTCTGAAGTTATGCAGCGGAGGGAGGATATCTGCTCTCGTCAGTGATTCATGTGTGATGACTCCTGTCGCAACCACCATGCTCACGACGAGCACAGCAAATGGATGCAAGATCTGCGCGAGTTTCCTCCTGTGTCTCTTCCGGTGGAAGTGGAGTTTTGTGGCCCTGAGCCGCCGGTGGAGGATGTTCTTTCTCAGCAAAGTATCCTAGTATTGTACCATATGACGCCTTCTGGCAGAAGTGCCGTGGACCGCTGGCTTCTACTCCTGTTTGGGGCTGGCCTCGTTCTCGCATCCTGGTTGGTGGTGCCACTCCCATCCCTTGCATTCGGACTCCCGAAGATTCTCATTCTTGGTTTTGTCACACTTATTTTCTGTGTCTCTCTTGCTTTCCACCCCTCACTGGGCGTGCTTGGGAGGCTCGTCTCGCACTGGGCAGGATGGTGCCTGCTGCTCTTCGCTGTCGTTGTGCCCCTTTCGCTCCTGTGGTCCGTAGCACCGCTGCTGAGTTTCTTTGGTTCTGCTCCGCGCTACGAAGGCGTGCTGACGCACATGCTCTACGTCACCATTGCGCTCCTTGCCATGCTTGGGGCTACGACGGAGGAGGGGAGGCGCATTCTCGTGAAAACCATTGTCATCGCCAACGTAGGTATTGTGGCATACGGAGTGCTGCAGGTTGTTTCGCTCGATCCTCTCGCGTTCCTCTGGGGGAGCGATGTGTTCCTCGGGCGCACGTTCTCGCTCATCGGGCAGCCAAATACTCTGGGGCTTTTCCTGGTGCTCACTGTTCCCTTCGTCATTCTCTCTGCACGGCTCGGTCCCCGGTGGTGGCGTATCGCAGGACTCATCCTCTTTCTGCTCAACATCGTCGTACTCCTCTCCACCGCCAGTCGCAGCGCCATCCTCGGCCTTGGCATCGCATTTCTGTTTGCCACGGTGTGGATGCACGGCCGTGCACGGATTCTGAGCAGGAAGCAGTGGGCTCTGCTCGTTGTCTGCGCACTTATCCTGGCCGCACTGGGAACGCATTACATGCTCAAGCGGTTCTCCGTTCCCACAGAGTCTGAGCGCTCCGTCGATTCCCGGCTCCTCATCTGGACTGGTGGCATGCAGATGCTTGCTGAGCGCCCGCAGGGGTATGGGCTTGAGACGGTGGGCATTCTCTCCGCTCGCTCCATGAGTGACTCTATCCTGCGGTTCGAGTCGCTGACCACGCGCATTGATCGTGCGCACAGCAAGCCGCTCGATCTTCTCCTCACGCTCGGTCCGCTCGGCTTCCTCGCGTACTACGGTCTCCTCATCGGTCTCTTGATCCAACTCTGGCACAGGAGGAAAGAGGAGATGCAACGGTACTATCTTGCAGGTTTTCTCTCTCTACTCGGTGCGAGTATCGCTCTTCTCTTCGGGTTTGATGTCCTTGTCACTGCCTCATTCTTCTGGCTCATTGTCGGGATGATGCTGGGGGCGGTTCTTCCAGAGCGAGAGTCATTGCAGAAATGGGATCGTCCTGTGCTCCTCGTTCTCTCACTCCTTCTCGTTGTTCTCCTCGTCACAGCCGGGAAGTGGACGCGTGCGCAGATCATGATGGAGAGGGCGGAACAGTGGTTTGCTGCAGGCAATCTGGTCCGGTCCATTGCGGGGTACGCAGAAGCAGCCAATACGTTCCGCTTCGACCGGCAGATGCTCACGCAGGCCGTAGAAACGGATCTCTTCGCGCTGGAGAATGCAGCGAACGAAGAGACAGCTTCAGGACTGAAAGTGCTCATTGAGCTCCAGCTGAGGCGGCTGGAAGCCCTCACGGGAGGGGAAGATGGCATGGTGCTGTTGCTCTGGGCATGGGGGAGGGCGATAGAAGGGGATGAGGAGAGTGTGGACGTTCTTCTCGCACAGGCGAGCGGGAAGAAGCCCGCAGGTGTGGTGCACTTCCGCATTGCACTCCACTGCTACGAGCTTCTTCAGAATCAGGAGAAGAAAGAGCAGATCTACGAAGAACTCATGCAGGTGCTGCCACCAAGCTGGGAAGATCCGGAGTCGCCGTACGGCAGGATCCTCTGGAAGGAGCACCCGTGGCTCTCGGAGGTTCTGGAGTACACCGAGAGGGCATCCTGAAGATGGGCGTTTGTCTCATGGATGACTCACGTTGATTCGTTCGCTCGTTTCCTCGTTGGCTTGTTCGAACGAGGAACGAGCTAACGAGAGAACGGGTTATCTCACTTTATCCAGTTCCGCATCTTCCACCAGGTGGTGAGGAGTGAAACCCCGATGATCAGGAGGAACGTGGCGACGAGGAATGCGAGTAAATCGGGATTCGTGAAGATAGCGATGGAGAAGAGAACGCAAATGAGTCCATTGAAGAGGAGCCCGGAGCCGGCTGAGCGTGCCTGCTGCTGTGAGACGTATGCGATGGAGCGCCGAAAGAGGTGAAACATAGGAGGCAGTGTACCACTTTTTCTTTTTTCGCGTTTTCACATGGTATCCTTTTCGCAAATGCAGGGTGTTTCCGCGCATGTCCACAGTTACTACGAGAGTCCGATTGGGCTCCTTCTCGTCCGTGGATCCGAGCGTGGCATTTCCAGTGTTCTGTTTGTGGAAGGGGAACGGGAAGATGCAGGTGTCTACGAGATTCTCCAGCCCTGCATGGATCAGCTCCATGCGTATTTTTCGGGGTCGCAGCATAATTTCCACTCCCTGCCCCTCGCAATCCAGAGTACGGATTTCCAGCTTCAAGTCTGGGAGTATCTTATCACCATTCCCTACGGGGAAACGAGAACGTACAGCCAGGTGGCTGCCGGTATTGGCCATCCAAAAGCGGTGCGGGCAGTAGGTTCCGCGGTTGGCCGCAACCCGCTTTCACTGCTTATTCCCTGTCATAGGGTTGTTCCTGTTTCCGGGGAGGTAGGGGAGTACGCGCATGGCGCATGGAGGAAGGAGTGGCTCCTGAGGCACGAGCACAGCGTTTTGGGAGCCTGATCGGGGGATTGAATATGGAATGTCGTATATCGTATGTGGAATGTGGGCTTTTTCCCTTTGGTCTTTACTCATTTGCTCCTTTCCCGATATACCACATTCCATATTCCACATTCCTTACAAAAAAGACCAGAATGGCTGGTCCTTTTTGTTTGTGTGTGTGACCTTCTGACTATCAATAGCTAGTCTAGGAAGCTACTGAGTCAGTGAAGTAGGTCAGTGAGGGGAGGAGCCCTCAACCCGCTGCCGAGCTCTGGTCTCTTGTTTCTCCTCGTGACCGACGAAGTCCCCGTACCGGCTCTTTTACACTGTGCACGAGGGCGACAGAGAACACTGGGGAGCAAGGGGGTGCATGCCACCAGCTCTCCTCTATTGCGGCGGCACGAACATTGCACAGCAGAGAGAATGGTAATCACGGACACATGCGGGAGAAGACAAGGACTTCTGTGCCCAACATAGGGAGTTGGGAGAAGTATGTGCTTCGGCATGTGCATGATCACCATTCTCTCTACAGCATCGGTGGTGGGAAGGAGCGAGATGTGTCCGGTCGGACAGAGACTGTTTGTCTGTCCGACCGGACGTGTGTTTGTTTGTGTGTATCTCTTGAGACCGCAAGGGTCACTAGGCTGACGTGTCGGCCGAAGCCGTGGTAAGTCCGTAGTCAGCGCTGAAGGATCGAGGGTGCCCTCTGTACTGAGGGCGTAGGCTGATGGCCTTGATTTGCGTTCCGTTTTTCGGAGCAAATCTGGGCATCGTACTCATGGCATGCCTGCTATGCAAGAAAGAGCCCTAGCCAAAGCCAAATACTGTTTCTTGAATATATTTTTTGTACGAGAGTGTTATCTCATTTTTGGCTTACAGTAGGGCTCGGAAGAAATTCATAGCTTATACAATGTCTTTGCGAAGATGGCGAGGAGACTGCAAAAAATTACCTTCTGCAGCTTAGGGTGTAGGTATCTGGCTACAGGGGGTTTCTGTCTGGATAGTTTCTCAGGCAAGTGCTGTGACCATTTCCTCAATATCAAATTGTTCAATGTACTGCTTCAGACTCTTGTAGATTTCTGCGCGCGTGCCGACGTCTACGTCCCGGTCTGCATAGTAGGCAAGTCCCTGCTCTATGCGCTCAAGCTCATCGCGCATATGCGTGAACGGCCCCTCGTATCCTGCCACAATGTGATCAGGGAAAACTTGGAACGTGGAGAAGAGCCCGTTCATGTGGTGCACGAAGTCCCGGATACGGGCTATGGGGATACGCTCTCCATCAATGACGTATTGTTTGATTTGTTCAAAGCAGGTGCGTACCTCCTGGAATTTCCCGATGACATGCATCTGCACTACCGCGTCTTTGGCACCACGCTGGTTGCGTGCTCTTAAGGCGGATCCGAGTGCACTGCACTTCTCCCGCAGTTTTCCGGCGTACACAGTGAACGGGCGCAGCTGCACCCCGTTCAGGTCGTCCGGGTGGATGTGCATCCTGCGCAGTACGCCGGTTGTTTGGGTCTCCACTTGCGGTTCTGTGAGCGGTTTCCCCCCAAAGAGAGCCAGACCATTGTCCAGAACAGGCGCATTCTGCTGCACGTGACCACGGAATTGCCGCATGCAGCGTTCGTTCCGTGTGATGTGCGTCCCCAGGACCATCTGGTCCTGCTCGTTATACCCTCCTTTGGGGTACATCTCTTCGAAGCGGCTCTGCAGGCGGTTGATAACAGCGACCATCTTACTGAGAGAAGCACTGATTCTCTGCTTGTGCTTCTCCGGTCCCAACTCCGTGAGGCCTGCGAGGAGATCGTCTGCCCGCACTTTGTATTTGTTCTCGCAGGCTGCGAGCAACTTATGTCCCTGTGCAACCAGTGTGCGGGCTTCGGCAAGCATGCGATCCTTGTCTTCCTCTGGCGTCTCCTTTTTCCACTCACGGTCTATCTGAGTATTCAGCAGCTGCAATTCTTCCTGCAGTTTGCCGAGCTGGTCGATCTCTCTGTTGTATGCTTTTGCTTCGTGGAATGTTTTCCGATGTGCGGAATACACGCTTCTGAAATGTTGCACAGAGAGCTGCCGCGGGGGTTCTGTTGCTGCTTTGGCCTGCTCTCTCCCGTTCTCCTCTTCCCGCGTATAGAGGATGGTGCCAGCGAGTCCATCTCCCGGTTCTGCCACACCGGGGTAGCGGGCATCCACTGTGGTAGTGGATTGCTGGATGGCGAGAATGCGGTGATGCCCCCTCTGGAGCGGCACCGCCGATTCCCAGATCTTCTTTAAGCGTGCGATGGCATGTAGTTCCGCTTTCTTCTTCAGTCTCTCGTACGGGTGGCTCCGGTCCGATTCCTCCAATTCCACCAGGCCAAGGTCTTCTGCCAGTTTCTCCGGGATGCGGTCCGCGCTCACGAGGCATGGCTCCAGACTTATCGTATTGAAGTCTGGGTTGCCGGTGAATTCCACCCGGTTTCCCTCATGAATTTTGAATGGGGGGGCAATGAACTGGTGGGGGTGGCAGAATGCCTCCTGGAACCGCCTGAAGCGTGAGTTCGGCACGGCATCCCAAATGCGTTGCCGGAGCTCGTCTCCTTCCAGCGTGGAGTCCGGATGAGTTCCCGTATCGCGCAGACGCACGAACTGACTGTGCCAATGCTCTATGCCGTACGATTCCCTCTGATTTTGGGTGGAAGCGAGATCTTCCAAATGGGCACGATCGGTCAGGAGCTGTTGCACTCTCCGCCGCTGATAGGCGGTGAGAACGCTGAAGTCACCTTCAGGAGTGTAGTTGACTCGTGTGAGTGCGTTCTCATTTCTCTCTCGCAATTCCTCGAATGTGATGGTCTTCAGAGGGGACATAGGATAGTCATTGTTGACTTCCAGGATTGTTCTGTCAAAGCCTTACAGTACGTTCATAAGAAAGAGGAGGACAAGGGCGGAGTACGCTCCTGCGAGCACGTCGTCCATCATCACCGAGAGCGGAGTATTCTTTCGGTCGATCGCGCCGATTCCGAGGGGTTTGACTATGTCGAAGAAGCGGAAGAGCCCGAGAGCAATGACGGGGGTATACCAGACAAACTGTCCTGTCATCATCATGGGCAGGAGTGCCACCATCATGCCCACCATTTCATCCAACACGATGAAAGACTGGTCCACGTTGTCTTTGGGAGCCCGGGAGCAGTGGGAGATGGCAACAGTGCCAAACACCATGAGCACCAGGAAAATGCACCCGTACAGGAGGAATCGTTTCGGCTGAGAGGAGGGGAGGAGAGGGTATATCTGCAGAATAATGGGGATACTCAGGATGCTCGCGAGCGTTCCCTCGATGCCGGAGATGAAGCCAACACCAAACAAGCTCAGGAAGAAGGTAGTCAGACGCTTCATGGTTCTATGTTAAACACAGCGCCGTTTCCAATCAAACTTTCACCCGACTCCGCAGGAGGCCACGGGCGTAAGCCCGTGGAGCTTCACTGGCTTTGCTCAGCCGTCACCGCAGCAATGATGTTCACCGACAAACGGCGCCGTGTCTAATCCGATTCCCTAAGAAGATACAGATTCTCTCCGAATCATTCCGCGCACACATTTTCTTCTGTAAACTGTTCTTTGTTATGGCTCAAACTATTCTAATAATCTTCCTCAGTGTTCTCTTTGTGAGTGTTGTTTCACTTGTGGGGATCATGTTTCTTCTGCTCCATGACCGCGCACTCAAGAAAGTGCTCCTGTATTTTGTGAGCTTCTCCACGGGTGCCCTGCTCGGGAGCGTCTTCCTCCACTTCCTCCCGGAAATTGCCGAGCATGCTCCTCATTTTCCGGATGCGATGTTTATTGTCCTTCTCGGTATTCTCGGCTCGTTTGTCATTGAAAAATTCATTCACTGGCGGCACTGCCATGACCTCGATTGCACGGCCAACATCCATCCCGCGGGGATGCTCGTTCTTGTTGGCGATGCTGCGCACAACATTCTGGATGGCATCCTCATCGCCACGAGCTACCTCGTGAGTATCCCCCTGGGAATTTCGACCACCATTGCGGTTCTTTTCCACGAGATTCCGCAGGAGATAGGGGATTTTGTTGTGCTCCTGCACAGCGGTTTTCCCAAAGGGAGAGCGCTCTTTTTCAACTTCCTCTCCGCACTCACAGCACTCGTTGGAGCGGTGGTCGTTCTTCTGCTGAGCACGCATGTGGAAAACATTGAACAGGTGCTGCTGCCGCTTGCCGCAGGGAACTTCCTCTACATTGCGGGGGTCGACCTCATCCCCGAACTCCACAAAGAAAACCACCCCCGGAAGGCGTTCATTCAGCTGCTCTCCATGGTTGCAGGCATCGCACTCATGTACTTCCTGGCTGCGGGGCATGCGCATTAGGACGAGGTGGTGGATGATTAGCGTGTAGCGACTAGCCGCTAACCGCTTACCGCTAAATAATCGGTTCCTCGAACTTCTCCTCCACCATAGCGAGCTCTTCTTTGGAGGGAGGTTTTGCCGCCGCTTCATCCCATTTCTGCAATACCTCTTCTACTTCTGCTTTGGGCCGGCAGTACTTCCTGCGTGACTGTTCTATGATGCGTGCAGTGTTATCCTGTGTCACAGCTGGCACATCCAGCGTTCTCCCGGAGAACGGCTCGCGGATTTCGCCATTCACCGACATCTTAATGTAGAACTCGCGTACGCCGAGGTTAATGATATCGCGCTCTTTGAAGATGGGAGAAAACTCTTCTGCCATGACCGATGCGTCTTCCGCGCCGACCCGGAAGCTGATCATGGAGCCAATGTTTCCAAAGACCGTCTGGCGGATCTTCTGGCTGAGCTGCCCCATGTACTGGTGTGCGATGGTGAGATTGAGGTGGTACTTCCTCGCTTCCGACATAATCTCGTAGAACGTGTCTGTGGCGAAGTTCTGGAACTCATCCACGTAGAAGTAGAAGTCCGGCCGCTGCTCCTCCGGCGTATCGGCGCGGCTCATAGCAGCCTGGTAGATCTTAGTGATGATCATGGCGCCCATGAGCTGTGAGTTTTCCTCTCCCAGAAGCCCTTTGGAGACTTTCATGAGCAGGATTTTGCGGTTATCCATGATATCCCGGATGCTGAAACGTGTGAGCGGCTGTCCCACGACGTTGCGCATCATGTTCGTTGCCACGAACTGTCCCACTTTGTTGAGGAGGGGAGTGATGGCGTCCGCGTCGAACTTCTCGGACCATGCGGCGAACTCCGAGACCCAGAAGCTCTTCACCACGTTGTCCTCTATACGCGCCACAATTTTCTGGCGGTAGTTCTTATCGGAGAGCATTTTCAAGATCGATATCACCGTTGTATCCGGGCTGTCGAGCAGGGCAAGGATGGTGTAGCGCAGCACGTGTTCCAGGCGGTCGGACCAGTTGGTTCCGAAGAGTTTTTTGAAGATGTCCAGGATGCCGATGGTGAGTTGCATCTTGTAGGCAGGATCCACTTTCTCCAGCGGATTGAACGCAATGGGGAAACCGGTGTCAGCGGGATCGAAGACAATCACGTCATTCACGCGTTCCGGCGGGACAAAGCGGAGAATGGCATCCACAAGATCGCCGTGCGGATCCAGCACGGCGACACCGTGCCCGGCCTGGAGGTCGTGATTCACAAGGAGCTCTAAGAGCTTGCTCTTCCCCACGCCGGATTTTCCGACGATGTACAGGTGCCTTCTGCGGTCTTCACGCCGTATGCCGAACGGAACGAAGTTGTTGTGGTAATTCGTAATGCCGAATGCGCTCACATTCTGTTCCTTCGCGTGTGGCAGGTCCTGCGGGGGGTCGGACTTCCGCGCGAGCACATGCACGATGTGCGGGACCGCATCGGCATTGGGGAAGTAGTAGAGCGTCGCAACCTCTTTGGCGCTCAGGATGAAATCCGTTCCATGCTTGCGGCTCTGGTACTGTTTCACGAAGGCAGGGCTTGTGGTGATCTTGCTCACCTGGAACCCGTTGATATCCGTGTCGTTGAAGTGGTAGAAACTGTTGGCGACGGCTTTCAGCTTCTGGCGCGCCTCTGCTTCGTTCCTGCCGACGTACGCGCAGCGGATGCTCACGCGGAAAGGTTTTGTTTTCTCCTTCTCCTTTGCCATATCAAACCGCACCTGGTTGATGCCTTTCAGTCCTTCCTTGCGCATGCGATCTCGGATGGAGAAGAACTTCTTGAGACGCACGAAGACGAAGCGCCAGTTGCGGAGGAAGTGGAACCGGGCGGTGTCATCGTGGGGTTCCACGATAATCTGTACCCAAACCTGCTCCCCGCTCTGGATTTTTGAGATGACAGAGAAGAGCCGGGACATGCTGTCTTCCTCGAACTGCTCGTACGTGCGGATGGGGTACACGTCCTTTTCCCGGAGTTTGATCTGTGCACCTGCCACCACTTGTTTCTCCGGGTCGAATTGCAGGGTGTAATCCTGTGTTTCGGAGATTTCCGCTTCCGGGAACAGGGAGTAGAGGAGGCCTTCAATCGTTTTTTTGAAGTTTTCCTCCACCGTGATGTAGAAGTAGGTGTACTGCTCGTACCCGAAATACTCGAACGCGAAGCGTACTCCTGTGACCGTATTGCGCAGACTGATGAGCAACTCCTGGAATTTCGGTTCCATCTTCTCTTTACTCTCTATGCCCTGGGGGATGATGATATGGAGGTGGCGCAGGTCTGCCATTGGAGAGATATTCTACAGGAAAGGGTGCTTTGGTAAACGAATTACGCGGCGAAGCGGTAAGCGGTATGCGGTAAGCAGCTTACCGCTTCCTGCTTCCTGCTTACCGCCTCAATACACTTCCGCCAGGTAGCATTCTTCGCCCTTCGACTCGTTTCACTCGCTCAGGGCGAATCCATATTAGTAGACTGTCTTAATGTAACAGGATTCGCAATAGATCGTTTCAGGACGATCAGGTGCAGAGGTGCTCTGCACAGCTTCTCTGCACTTCGCGCATGTGCGATTCCAGAGCCTGCGGGGGTTCCTGAAGTGCATTCTGTCCGTATGACGGCATTCCTGGCACTTGCGGGGGATGGGGAGAGCCTGCCTGCGGTAGAAATCCAGTTCCTGCGGAATAATCCGGAAGTTCTTGCTGCAGTCGCTGCAGCAGAAAATTTCCTGCGTAATGCTGTCTGCTGCGTCCGCGATGCTGTCCGGAAACGCAGCTGTTTGCGGTTTTCTGTCCTTTGCGTCGGAGTCCCTCCACAGAAATCCCTGCTTCAGCGCTTCTTCTTTACTGAGAGGAAAATATTCAAATGCAAGGGATTCGTTGTATCCGAATGGGGCGTACCGTGATGGGAAGTACAAGCCCCATTCCCCGGTCAATTGCATGTGTGCGATGATTTTCGGCACAAGTGCTTCGTACTCCTCCTTGCTGTACTGCTTATTGAAGATGCAGTGCTTCTTGTGGGTGAGCCCCGTGCAGGCGAAGCAGTCTTCGCTGTGGTAGCAGAAGTCGCAGTACAGCATCCGCTTGCTGTGGAAGATGAAGAGACAATACGCGCTGCCATACACTTCTATGGTTCCCAGTGTCTCGTAACAGAGCTCCGGTTTGATGTACATGTTGGAGCAGTCGTAGTTATCCTTCACCTGCACGCCAACCTGCACGTACCGGCAGTCTTCGCTCTCATTCACATCGTAGCAATCGAGGCAGTTCTTGGAGTGTTCTACGTAGTCGCCGGTACAGTTTTGGCAGCTCACGATGTTGGCGTACTTGCGGACCATCGTGCCAATCGTCTTCCGGTAGAGATTCCGCATTTTCTCCGTGAGGGGATAGCTCCCGCGGAAATCCTTCAGCCGCTTTTCGTACTCCTCCTTGCTCAGAGGCTCATTCATGAAGTGGTACTCCTTCTGGGAGAGGTTCGTGCACAGGCAGCAGTTTGTGCAGGACTTGAGGTTGCTGGAAAACATGCAGTCCGAGCAGTTGGTACTGAAGGAGACGTACTGGCAGTTATAGCACTCGTAGCAGCTGAAGCACTCGTAGCAGAGCTCGGAATTGTAGAGGTAGCTGCAGTCCACGGAGTCCTTACAAGTCTGCAGGAGCTTGCCGTAGTAGCAGTCCTCACAGTACTCCGAGGAGTTAATGAGGTAGCAGTTCTTACAGAAGCCCGTTCCCGTTGTGAACCCCGAGTTTTCGTTGCTGATGGAAATGAGCGCTTGTCGGGGGACTTGCTGCTGTAGCTCTGCAAACTGATCGAAGAATGGGCGGGTGAAATCAAAGTTCCTCCCATACTCCATAGGATCCCACGCGTCACTCCGCCACTCTTCCTGGGAGTAGATTTTAAAGGGCTTGTCTCCCCAGGACTGTTCCTGTGCGTACACGGAGATGATGTCCTTCCCGGAGAAGGAGGAGCGGACTTTGTACATGTTCCGTTCGTTCCTGTGGCAGGTACGTAACTGGCACCGGCAGTCCGGGCAGTAGACGGGGAGAGGAAGATGCACCTCCGTTTTCCCATACTTGAATCCGATCTTCTGCAGGAAGTCTTCTTCGTCTTTGTGGACTATGAAGTGTGCCTGGCAGCGTTTACATATGCGTTCCATAGGAAGAACAGGAAAACTATGTAAAATCTTCATCAAAATAGCTGTATGTTTATAAATATTTTAATGGAGCTTGTAAACTGTTCTTCACAAAGAACAACAGAATTGGTATACTTAGGTCATGCAGGACCTGCATGCCCTCTTGGAAAACAGCCCCACAGGTGTTGTATCGTTAGCTCGTTTGCTCGTTCACTCGTTTTTCGTTTAAACGAGCCAACGAGGAAACGAAGAGGACAGTGTACAACGCTTTATTTCCTCCTTTCTGATGCTCTCGCAGTACCTTGCCAAACTGGATTTTACCGAGAAAGAGCGTGCCATCTACCTGGTTCTCGCAGAACTTGGTGTGCAGCCGGCATCGGTGATTGCCCGCCGGTGCGATCTTGACCGCATTACAACCTACAAGCATCTCAAGAAACTCGCTGAACGTGGATTTGTGAAAACGTATTTTCGGGAAGGTGTGCAGTGTTTCGGGATAGAGAGTTTCGATGCCATTGAGGAGCATCTTAAGGACGGAGTGGAGAAGTATGAGGAACTCATGAAGCAGTTCCCCACGGCACTGAATATCCTTCAGTCCCTGCGGAGTCAGGAGGACATCATCCCCAAGCTCCAGATGTTCGAAGGTGAAGCGGGCATTAAAAGTCTCTTTCGCGACATGCTGCATGAGCTTCTGTCCAGTGAGCTGAAGCAACTCCGGATGCTCAGCTCCAACACCTTTGAGGAGCGGGTGGAGGATGAGCCACTGAGCAAAACCGTGCGGGCGTTCTTCGAAGATCTGCGAAAGCGGAAAATTCAGGTGGAATTGTTTGAGGCCACCGGTGGCCTCATACCGGAACACCTGAAGAAAGTCCCTCCCGCGGAACTCGATCTTTCCCGGCTCCCCATTGCGCGGGGGACGAGCAACATCTTTGTTGCGGGGCATGCGGTCTACCTCGCGACGTACAAAGGCGGTCAGGTAGGCCTGAAGATCAAGCAGGCGGAACTGAGCCAGATTTTCCACTTCATTTTTGATTTACTGGGGAGAGGATAATAAGCGGGTAGCGCATAGCGGTTAACGGCTAGTTGCTAGTACACCTCTTTTAAATAGCATTCCTCGCAGAGCACCTTCTCCGGCCGCTCGGGTGCGTAGCTTGTGGTTATCGGCTTCCTGCAATGGGCACATGCGCGGTTCCAGAGCCTGTATGGGTTCTTGAATCCGTACCGGTCAGCGTGGCGCTGGTTCGGGTGGCGGCGGGGGAGCGGTAACCGGTGATCTCTATAGAATTGCAGTTCCTGTTTGATGATTTTGAAAGGCTTTCCGGTCACTTCGCAGAGGAGAGCCCAGTTGAGCACGTCATCCGGGGTATCATTCGCATCGTCGGGCAACTGGCTTGTCCTGATCGTACGATCGGCTTCCACCGGTGCCTCGAAGTCACCCCACTGCCATCCGCGTGCTAGTACTTCTTTTTTTTCCAGAGGGAAGAAGGTTTGTGCCATGGTTTCGTTATAGCCGAATGAAGAGATGGTGGGAGGGAAGAACTCCCCCCACTCACCTGTGCGCTGCATGTGCTCAATAATTTTCTGTGCGAGTTGCTCAAATTCTTCATTGCTGTACTGCTTATTGAAGATGCAGTTGCTCTTATGCCTCAGGCCGATGCATCCGAACAGATTCCGGCTCTGCCGGCTGCAGTAGATTGAATAGAATACATTATCGCATCCTTCCGAAACGTAGTAGCAGCTGAGCAGGTTCCGCACCCGGACGCCGGCAACGCAGCAGTTGTAGCTGAGTTCCATTGCGTCACCCCAAATATGGATATCGCAGCAATCTTTGGCGCCGACAAGGCAATCGGTGCAGTACTGGCAATCCTGCATTCTATAGCAGTCAAAGCAGGATGATGAATCTTTGGACTGGTAGATATTATCTCCCATGACGTCAATGTTCTGCTCGCCCCGTACTGCTTTAACTGGTTGTGTGAGAGAGAAGGCATCGGATTTCTTCTTCATCTCCTGGGCTGCGGGAAAGGATGAAGTTTGAAACTGCCGCATGAACGCTCCATATTCTTCTTTTGTCTTCTGTTCATTGAAGATACAAAATTTTCTCTGCCGCAAATTTGCGCACCCAAAGCAATATTTGCAGCTGATACAATCTCTTAAAAACCAGCTATCGCTGCAGTTGATGCTGTATCGGGCATATTTACAATTGTAGCAATTCTCGCAGTGTATGCACTCGTAACACAGCTCACAGTCGGTTAAAACTACAAAATCCAGGCAGGATTTTATGCCGGCAAAAGTGTGTCCGTACAGGCACTCTTCTGCACGCTCACCATCAAAAATAAGGTAGCAATTTTTCAGTGCCAGGTTATCATTGGTAAATTCACTATTCACGTTATCGCTTAATACTGCCAATGAAAGAAGCGGCACGGTTTCCATCAGTGCTCGGAACTGATCACAGAACGGCCTGCTAAAATCAAAATCCATTCCATACTCCAGGGGGTCCCATCCATCGCCATACCATGCGCGGCGCTCATATACCGTGAATGGTTTGTCTGGTGAATAGATTGAGACAATTGGTTGCTTTGTGAGATCACACTTCCGGTGATACAGCGATCGGGCATTATAGAAGGCCAGCCGTCTCTGCAGGCGGCAGTGAAAACACATGGTCGGGGGAGGGAGTGCGAACTTTTTATCCCCGACAACGGGAGAAACTTTGTCGAGGAGAGCGAGATCTTCGTCGGTGATGTCGAAGGCCGAACCGCACTGAGCGCATGTCTTCAGCATTGGAGCGACATTGTACAACTAACTCAGTGATTCCTGGTAGCAGGGTTCGCAGTATATTTGCTCGGGCCGGCCTGGTTGGTAACTCGTACGAATGGCTGCACCGCACTTGTCACATTTCCTATTGTGGAGGATGCGCTTGTTCCGCATGGCGAGCTGGTTTCTGTACCGCTTGAAGAAGCTGGTACGGGGGAGCGGTACGTGCAGTTTCTTATGAAATTCCAGTTCCTGCGGGATAACTTTGTACTGCCTCCCGGATTCCTCGCAGGTCAGGATCTTTCCGCATATATCTTCGGGGGTGTCATCTATGCTGTCCGGAAGTTCCGCAGGCTCTCCCGTTTTCTGCTCCTTCTTCTCCACATCATCAAACCACTGCCAGCCCCTGCGTTTCACCTCATCTTTCGTGAGAGGGTAGTAATCCTGCGCGATGGTTTCGTTGTACGCGTATGTGGCAATGGAGACAGGGAAGAACTCGCCCCACTCTCCGGTGCCGCGCATGTGTTCCACAATCTTGGGTACCAGCTCCTCGTACTCCTCTTTGCTGTGCTGCTTATTGAGAATGCAGTATTTCTTTCGGCGCAGGCCCACACATCCGAAGCAGTGGTTTGAGTGGTGGCAGAGTGAGCAGTAGAGCATGTCGCTCATATTGGCGAGCGTGTGGTTGCAGAAGCAGCAACTGTTGATCTCATAGCCTGCCACGGAGCATTCGTACAACCGTTCTCCTTCACCGCACTCGTGGATGTCCATGCAGGTCTTCAGTGGCATGAAGCCCTGATAGACGTATCTGCAGTCCCACAAGTCTTCGCTGTCGAAACAGTTGAAGGCATTTTTGCAGTTCACCAGGTAATCGCCTTCCACATCTTCATTCTGTACGCCGTGCATATACTTCTGCGGGAATTCAAGCTTCAGTTTCTCGAACCGTCCTCTTGCGGATTCCACCGCCGAGTGGCTGCCCAGCATTGCGCGGAGCTTTCCGAATTCTTCTTTGCCGACGGGCTTATTCTCCACCCAGTACTCTTTATTCTTGATGTTGCTGCACATCAGACAGTTCTTGCATCCCGTGCAATTTTTGAGGAAGACCGAGTCGGCACAGTTATCGCAGTCTTGCAGGTACGCAGAGCCGTAACACTTCACGCAGTCGACGCACTCGTAACAGAGTTCCGACTTGCGGGTCCTGTAGCACCCGACGCAATTGACACAGTGGTTTAGGCTGTAGCTGTAGAAGCAGTCCCGATTCTCATCACTGTCAAATATCAGGTAACAGTCCTTGTTCTTCCCGGCGTAGTTTGTGTAGTCGCAGTTCTCATCGAATTCGTATCCGGTCATCAGATTTGGTCGTGGTACCTCATCTATCAGTTCCTTGAGTTGCTCAAAGAACGGTCGGGAGAAGTCGTACTTTCTCTGGTACTTATGTGCATCCCATTTGTCGCTGTACCAGACTTCCTGGTCGTACACCGTGTATGGGGCAGAGGGGTGCGTATTGGAGATGATGGGTGCTCCGGAAAGATCGCATGTTCTCTCGTAGAGGTTTACGTGGTTCACATGTGCCTGTCTTCGTTGCAGTCTGCAGTCCGGGCACATGGTCGGGGAGGGGAGGCTCAGCTTCACTCCTCCGATGACGGGAGAGAGCTCATCGAGCATTTGCAGATCCTCATTGTGAACGCTGAACGCTGCCGAGCACTGTGCGCATGTTTGTTGCATACTTATGGTGTGTGAAGGAGAAGAAGTCCTGCAATACACAGGAAGATACCGAGCATATTGGCTATGTTCAAATACTCGCGGAAAAAGATGGTGCCGATGGGTATGAGTAGCAGGATGACCACCACATTGCACACGGTGACGCCGGTGCTCATGTTCCAGCCGTTCCTGTACGAGAGCAGGAATCCTGTTTCCATGACGAAGACGGAAAGCCCTATGCCATACACTGCCCAGTTGGCGTATCTGGAGGTTCGAAGCGCCGTTGCGGGATCTCCTGTGAGGAACAGGAGTACAAGGCCGAAGAGCAGCCCCATTCCGTACGCCATGATGATGGCGGCAATCGGATGTACTCCGGCAGGAACCGACTTCTGGAAGATATGGTAGGTGAAGTAGCCGAGAATGGTGAGAGCCATGGAGCTCTGGAGCGGATTCACAGGAGCATATTGACGGAGGTATCTAAAATTGTCTAATGTATTTATACAAATAGTATAGGCTTATATTAGGTCTCTATTTACATTAGAAGATAAATTGTCTACAATTATAGACAACATCCTCCGGGGGTCTGCATGTCATGGTGAGGTGGCCGACTTATCCTTCGAGGCTCCCCCTCGCTGCGCTCGGGGTCGCACCTCAGGATGACAGTCGGCCCTCGCCCTTCGGCTCCGCTCAGGGTGACGCTCGGGATGACGTGCTTTGCACCTTTGCATACTATGACCACCTCACCACATATCTCCGGCACGCAGGCAATCCGCCCGCTCCTCAGGCAGCTGGGGCTGGAAGACAAGGAGATTGAAATATATCTCGCGTTGCTGCCGCTCAAGATGGCGCGTGCGAGTACCGTCGCGAAAGCAGCACGCCAGTCGCGCAGCCACACGTACCTCATTCTTCGGGAGCTCAAAGAGAGGGGACTTGTGTCCGAAATTGAGCGCGGGAAGATCATCCACTTTGTGGCGGAGTCACCGAAGCGGCTACTCGGGTACCTGGAGGATCGTGTGCAGAAACTGGAAGATCTGCGCCCTCTGGTGGAAGGGGCATTGCCACTGTTGGATAACATGAAGGCACCGCTCCCAAGTACGCCGCGGGTGACGACCCTCAGCGGTCTCAGCGGGATGCGCCAGGTGTACCGCGAGATCCTCGTACAGGAGTTTGTTGGCATCTACAACCCGGAGGTCTCCTACAAAACATTCGGAGGAAACATTGTCACCATTCTTTTCGGGGAAGACGCAATCATCCGGGGTCGTGATTTACTTGTGGATAACGAAGGGTCGAGGAAATACCTCAAAGAGGTTCCAATGCATGAGGGCTACGATGTCCGCCTTCTTCCAAAAGGAATCAGCTTCGATACCGACACGGTCGTCTTTGGTAATACGGTTGCTCTCTTTGCCTTCGATGACGAGAAAACCATCGTGCGCATAGAGAACAAGCACCTGGCAGATACGTTCCGGGCATGGTTTGAGGTGATGTGGGGGGCGGCGGTGATGAGCGATGAGCGGCTAGTCGCTACACGCTAACCGCTAATACACCTCAGAGAGGTAACAAGCTTCACAATACACTTTCTCCGGTCTCTCGGGTGCGTATGTGGTCTGTATCTCCTCCCCGCACTTTCCGCATGTTCTCGGCCAAAGCTTTCGCGGATTTCTGAGCGAGAGTCTTCTCCTGTGGCGCTCATCCGGATGGAGGTGAGGGAGGGGGAGCCGCATCTGACGGTAGAAGTCCAGTTCCTGCCTGATGATCTTAAAAGGTCTGCCGGTTGCCTCGCATCGTATGGCCCAGTGCAGCACATCGTCGGGAATATCCTCGATGGCGGCAGGAAGCTCTCTTGCAGCAATCACTTTCTGCACTTCAGGCATGTCGTCTTTCGTATCCTGCCATCGGTATCCCTTACCCAATGCCTGATCCTTCGTGAGAGGGAAGTATTCCTGGGCGACAGTCTCGTTGTAGCAGAAAGGAGAAATAGCGGTAGGGAAGAACTCCCCCCATTCCTTTGTGGCTTGCATGTGCGCTATGAGCTTTGGGACCAGTTCTTCGTACTGCTCCTTCGTGTACGGTTTGTTGAAGATGCAGTAGTCCTTATCACGCATTCCGGAGCAGCCAAAGAGGTACTTGCTGTTGATGCAGTAGTCGGAGCAGCACACCCCGTAGGTATGGCGGCAGAAGTTGGAGAAGAACGTGTTCTTCGCCCCGTACATGCCGAGGTACTCATAGCAGAGCTCATTCTCTTCCGTGTAGTTGTTGTCGTGGCAATCCTTCAGATCCACCACCTGCATGCAGTACGCGCAGTCTTCACAGCGGTCCACGTAGAATGACTGGAATGTGTTCTTGGAGTTGTAGATGTGCGTGCCGCTCACGTTCTGCACGTTGGTACTTGGCATGTAATGGCGGACAATGCCGAGCTTGATACTCTCCAGTTGCTTCCGGAGTTTCTCTGTCTGTGCCGCGCTGCAGAGGTCGATCTTTCTCTTCCTTTCCTCATATTCACTTTTGGAGAATGGTGTGTTCCCAATGTAGTACTGCTTGTTCCGGAGTCCTGCGCAGGCGATGCACTCGCTGCACCCCTGCATGTCGTAGCAGTAGAGGAGGTGGTCTGAGCCGTAACAGTCCTGACAGAACAGGCACCGGTAGAGTTTCCTGCAATCCGAGCACTCATAGCTGAGTTCACACTCACGAGTGACGAGGCTGTCGACGCAGTTTTTGGAGTAGTACGCCGATCCGTACAGGCAATCCTCAGAGTAGACGGAGCCAAACGTCAGGTAGCAGCTTTTACAATCGCCAACGAAGTTGCAGAAGTCACAGTTCTCCGAGTTCACCAGGTACAGGCTGATGCGCGGAACGCTGCGCTGCAGTTCGGCAAACTGCTCGAAGAACGGTCTTCCGAAGTCAATGCCCCTTCCATAGTCAGCTCCGTGCCATTTGTTCCCCCACCAGCATTCCGGGCAGAACACCGTGAAGGGTTTGTCCTGAGAGTACATCGAAAGAATGTTTCTCTTGCACATAGCACAGTTCCGTCTGTGCAAATTGCGCTCATTGCGGATTGCGTAGCGGCGCTGCTGACGGCATTGCGGACAGTGTGTCGGTGGTGGGACAGGGTAGTTCTTTCCGTAGCCTGCCCTGAGCTCAGTCGAAGGGAACACAGGCGAGATTTTGCTGTAGTACGCGAGATCGTCATCGGTGATTTCGAACGATGCCGAGCAGTGGGCACAGGTCTTGTGCATGAGTTTTGAAGTATACAACGGCAAGCGGAAAGCGATAAGCGGTAAGCAGCTTACCGCTGCCCGCCCCCTGCTTACCGCTTCAATACACCTCAGAAAGGTAACAAGCTTCGCAATACACAGTCTCAGGTCTTTCCGGAGCGTACGTCGTCTGCATCTCCTTCCCGCACTTTGGACACTTCCTCTGCCACAGTTTCCGGGGATTCCTGCATGCCATCCTTCGTCGGTACCGCTCGTCCGGATGCAGGCGTGGGAGAGGGAGCTGCATCTGGCGGTAGAACTCCAGTTCCTGCTTAATGATCTTGAAGGGACGAGTTGAGATTCTGCAGAGAATAGCCCAGTTCAGCACGTCATCAGGTGTCTGGTCGATAGTTTTCGGGAGGCTGTCACCTGGAATGACCTTCTCCATCTTTGGCATTTCATCCGTTTCTTCTCTCCACCCCCAGCCCCGGCTGTTCGCTTCTGTTTCTGTGAGAGGGTAGTACCCGTTCGCAATCGTTTCGTTGTACGCGTGCGGGCTTAAGCATTGCGGGAAGAACTGCCCCCATTCCCCACTGGATTGCATGTGCGCAATCACCTTTGGAACAAGCTCCTCGTATCCCTCTTTGGTGTACTGCTTATTGAGGATGCAGTACCGGTTTTTCTTCCTCAGGCCTATGCATCCGAAGAGATCGCTGCTGTGGTGGCAGTTGTCGCAGTAGATGAGGTTACTGCAGCTCCAGCTTGCCGTGCAGAAGAGGAAGTTATAGCAGGTGACGCCCGCACTCATCGTCTCGTATACAAGTTCCGCGGGCCATCCGCTGAAGGAGCTATCCATGCTGTCACGAATATCCTCGCACGACTCCAGGTAACTGCAGTCTTCTGCGCGCTTCACGTGGTAGCACTCGTGAAGATTGTGGCTGTCGCAGATGTGGTCGCCGCTCACGTTCTCCGAGTTGGAGATGAAAAGGTTCCGGTGTGGCTTTCCCTGCTTATACTCTTCGAATTTCATCCGTGTCTTCTCTATCCCGTCCGGCGTATGGAGTTGCAGCTGCTTCATTTTCTGTGCATATGTTTGCTCATCGAGCTGTTCGTTAAAGAGGCAGTACTCTCTGTTGCGGAGGCCCACACAGCCAACGCAGTGCGTGCATCCCTTACAGTCGTAGAGGAAGGAGGAATCACTACAGGTGGAACAGTCCTGTGAGAAGCGCAGGTTGTAGCATTCGTCGCAGTCTATGCACTCGTAGCAGAGGGTGCATTTGTTGAGCTGCAGGCAGTCCACACAGTGCTCGCACCAGTGTGTGCGCCAGTTGTGGAAGCAGTGGTCGACGTTGTGGCATCCGAAGCAGAGGTACGAGCTTTTTGAATAATTCGTGTAATTGCAGTAGTCGCAGTTCTCGTTGTGCCCTGTCACTATCCCGAGTCTCGGTACGCAGCGGAAGAGTTTTTCGAACTGCTCAAAGAACGGACGGGCGGGATCGAACTCCCTCCCATAGGAGAGCGCGTCCCAGTCGTCCCCCCACCATGCGTCGTAGCTGTACACGGGGAAGGAGACATCGGTGTTGTAGATGGAGAGGAGAGGTTTCCCGGTGAGATCACATGTGCGCCTGTAGAGGCAGCGCTCATTGCGGAATGCCAGGCGCCGCATGTTGCGGCAGTCCGGGCAGAGTGTCGGGGGAAGGAGGGGGAAGCTCTTTCCGCCGAATCCCGGGGATATTCTCTCGTAGAATGCCAGATCGGCTTCCGTGACCTCGAAGGGGGCCGAGCATTGGGAGCAGACCTTTTGCATGGACAGGAAGACAGAAGTCAGTAGGCAGTAATTTTAAACTGCCTTCTGCCTTCTGCCCACTGCCTTCTGGACCGTTCCTTAAAAACCTTGCCCTCATTGTTGACATGCATAAATAAAAGTAGTTAAATGCGCACAAGTTACCCACAATACCTATGACAAAAGCAGAGCAGGTTGGATCAGGTGAGCAGCTTCCAGAAGCAGCTCCCGGAGGGGTTGAAGGCGCAGCAGATCCCAGAGTTGTTACCGAAGTGTCAGATGCTCTCAGAGAGCATGGGGCGACCTTGGGGCTTTCGGCAGCGGATTTCCGTCGGGTATCCCCAGGAGTAGGTGCAGATGGTCAGCCACTGGAGCGCCGCTCGATGTTTGGGGAGTAATGAATCGAAATGATAAGGCTTTTGGTTTGTTTTCGAGGTACACAGCGAATAGCGGTTAGCGATTAGCGGCTAGTCGCTACACGCTACACGCTAATAAACCTCAGAAAGGTAACAAGCCTCACAGTACACCGTCTCAGGTCTCTCAGGAGCGTATGCCGATTGCATCACTGTCCCGCACTTATCACATGTGCGTTCAAAGAGCTCCTTTGGGGTGCGCAGAGCAAGTCTCGTGAGGTGTCGCTCTTCGAAGGAGAGATGCGGTACTGGGATTTCATGTGTGCGGTAGAAGTTCAATTCCTGCTTAATGATGCGGAAGGGTTTCTTGCTCTTCTCGCAGATCACCGCCCAGTTGAGGATATCGTCCGGAATGTCCTCGATAGCATCAGGGAGCTTTGCAGCGGGGATCGATTTCTCCACAGAAAGCTTCTCTTCCGAAGCGTGATACCAGGAGAATCCCTGAGCCAGCGCCTCTTTCTTCGTGAGAGGGAAGTAGTCGTTTGCCGTGCTCTCGTTGTATCCGAAGCACGAGCATTCCTTGGGCAGGAACTGCCCCCATTCTCCTGTTTCTTTCATATGATCAATAATCTTTGACCGTAGCTTCCCAAACTCCTCCTTTGAGTACTGCCTGTTGAAGATGCACTCCTCGTTCCTGTGGAGGCCGACGCATCCGAAGATATTCTTGGAACTCCCGATGTGGTCGCTGTATTCCACATTACTGCTGTTGTACACGAGGTAGGAGTGCGAACATTCGTACGCGTCTACTGTGGATTGCATATTGAAGCACAGCACCGAGTCGTCCCCGATACAGGTGGAGTGGAACGTGTCTTTCGTCTTGCTTGCGAGAATCACATCCAGGAGGTCCTCGCAATCCCACGTGTCAAAGCAGTTTTTGCAGCCTTTGGAGTTCACCACGTAGTCGCCGGTGCAATCCTCGCAGTTGAGGATGTGCGCATACTTCGCGATGCGTTTGGCGCGCATAGCGAGAAATTTCTCCCAGTTGCGCTGTTGCTGGGAGTATGTGCCGTTCAGGAGTGCCGCTTTCTGCTTCCTGTACTCCTCCGGAGAGAGTTCCTCATTCTCTATACAGTGTTTCTTCTGCACGAGATTGGTGCAGAGAATGCACTCTGTGCAGCCGGTACAGTCACTGATGAACGCGCAGTTGCTGCAGTTCTTGGAGTCGAAGGCGAACTGGCATCCGTAGCACTCAAACGAATCGCTCATGAAGTAGCAGTACTCGCTGTCATTGCTCCCGTCACAATCCATGACATTGCGGTTGTGCATCCCGTAGATGCCGTACATGCAGTCCTCGTTAAAGTCCCCGCCGCAGATGAGGTAGCAGTTCTTGTTCCCCTCGCACATGTTGCAGAAAGGGCTGTTCTCCGGCTTGATGTTGGCGAGTGCCGGGCGGGGGACCTGGAGCTGCAGATCATGGAATTGCTCGAAGAAGGGGCGGGAAAAATCAAAGTCTCTGCCATAGTCGAGAGGATTCCACTGGTCGCTCCACCAGATGTCCGTGCGATACACCTTGTACGGTTTGTCCGGTGCGAACACGGAGACGGTACTCTCCCCCGAGAAGTCACACTTGCGCCGGTAGAGCACGCGGCCGTTCCTAAAGCTCAGCCGGTGCTTGTGCCTGCAGGGGAGGCACTGCGTCGGGGGGCTTCCCATCCCGAATTTCTGAAAGAGCGACAACTGCTCTGCTGTGTGGGCAAACTCGGTGCCGCAGACGGTGCAGGCTTGCCGGCCGGAGCCTGTGCGGAGGCTGGTTTGCTGCATGAGATTCCGAGTATACAACGATGAGCCCTTCGACACAGCTCAGGACAGGCGGTGAGCGGTTAGCGATTAGCAGCTAGTCGCTACACGCTAACCACTAATACACCTCTTTCAAGTAACATTCCTCACAGTACACCCTCTCAGGCCTCTCAGGACCGTACGTGGTCTGCATCTCCTTCCCGCACTTATGGCACTTCCTCTGCCACAGTTTCCGCGGATTACGCTGTGCCATCCTTCTCTTATGCCGCTCATCGGGGTGGAAGTGAGGAATGGGGAGTTTCATTAACCTGTAGAACTCTAATTCCTGTTTGATGATTTTAAACGGCCTTTTTGTTTCTTCGCATTCAACAGCCCAGTTGAGGATGTCATCGGGAATATCATCGATAGAATCCGGCAGTTGCATCGCCGGAATGATTTTGGAAACCGTCGGCATCTCATCCGTCTGGTCCCGCCACTTCCACCCTCGCTTCAGAACTTCTTTCTTTGTGAGGAAGAAGTATTCCTGTGCCATGGTCTCATTGTAGGCGAAGGGGCTCGATTCTACCGGGAAGAACTCACCCCACTCTCCATCCGCTCGCATTTTCTCGATAATCTGAGGAATGAGCCGATCGTACTCCTCCTTGCTGTATTGCCTGTTCAAGATGCAGCATTGCTTGTGTCGCAGACCCACACAACCGAAACAGTCCTTGCACTCGAAGCACAGATCACAGTAGTGGCTGTCCGTGAGATGCTCGCTTGTAGTGCAGGCGATGGAATGGAAGGCGAAATCGTTGCTCATGCTTTCGTAAGCGAGTTCCCCTTTGCCACCGCCCTCAAAATCCCACGTATCCTTCTGGTCCATGAGTCGTGCAGAGTAGGCCATGTCTTGGCATCTGTAGGCAGAGAAACACTGGCGGACATTCTTACACTCGAAGAGGAAATCCCCGGAACTCTCGTCGTTGTTCGACCCGGTCAATGCCTGATGCACGGCGCGTTCCCGTATCATCTGACCGTATCGCTCCCGCAGTGTGCGCAAGCCTCTGTCGGAGTGCATTTGGGCGAGTGTGGTATCAATCTCTCCTTTGGTTGCAGGTTTGTTGAACAGGTAGTACTCCTTGTTGCGGAGATTCCAGCATCCAACGCTGCTGCGGACGTTTTTGCAGTCGAAGCAGAACATGCTGTCAGAGCAGTTGGAGCAACTGTGGCAGAAAGACGTTCGGTAATTACTCGCGCAGTCAACGCACTCATAGCAGAGCTCAGATTTTTCCAGGAAGAGGTTATCGAAGGATGATTTGCATTCTGTGAGTGTTTGGCCGTAGGAGCAGTCGTGGTTGAACCAGGAACCGAAGAGAAGGTAGCAGTTCTTGCAGTGAGGTGCGTAGTTCACGTAGTCGCTGTTTTCCGAATCTACGTTGAAGAGGGGAAAACGGGGCACGCGCTGCTGCAGCGCGGTGAATTGCATGAAAAAAGGGACGGACGGGTCGAATGACGCTCCGAAAGCGAGTGGATCCCACGCGTCGCTCCACCATTCCTGTTGTGTGTAGATGATATATTTCCGGTCAGGGTGGTACATGGAGATGGTTGCCTTCCCGGATAGGTTCGAGGTGCTGTGGTACAAGCTCCGATCATTCCGGAACGTCAGTCGTCGCTGCATCCGGCATTCCGGACATTGGGTTGGTGGCGGAATGGATTCTTTCTTTCCATTAAAGACCGGAGAAATCTTCTCGTAGAAGGCGAGATCCTCATCCGTGATCTCAAAGGAGGACGAACATTGAGTGCAGGTCTTCTGCATGAGGATTTGAAGTATACAGCTATGAACGATGGGCGGTAAGCGGTCAGCGGAAAGCGATAAGCAGCTTACCGCTAATACACTTCTTTCAGGTAACATTCCTCGCCCTTCGACTCCCCCTCGGCTTCGCTCGGGGTCTCTCAGGGTGAGTCCTGTCTTGAGAATAAATGCCTTAGTACACTTCACTGAGATAGCAGGTCTCACAGTACACAATTTCAGGACGATCAGGCGCGAAACTCGTGGCAATGGGCTTTTGGCATTTGGCACAGGTACGGTTCCAGAGGCGATACGGTTTCTTCTTTGCAAGGCGCAGCCTGTGGCGTTCATCCGGATGCAGCCTTGGGACGGGAAGTTCCATCCGCCTGTAGAAATCGAGCTCCGGCTTGGTGATGCGGAACGGTTTCTTCGTTGCACTGCAGATGATGGCCCAGTGCAGGATATCGTCGGGAATGTTTCCAATGGTGTCCGGCAGCTGCTCGCCCGGGATTGTTTTCTTGGCATCCGGCAGAATGGCATCTTCTGGCCGCCATCGGAACCTGAGTGCCAGCGCCTGTTCTCTTGTGAGGGGGAAGTACTCCTGTGCGATAGTTTCGTTGTAGGCGAAGTGCGAGAGATCCGGAGGAAGGAAGTGCCCCCACTCGCCGGCTGCCGTCATTTTCTCAGCAATGCGTCCGGCAAGCACTTCGTAGTCCTCCTTCGTGTACTGCCTGTTGAAGATGCAATATTTCTTATTTCTTAAGCCCACGCATCCAAAGCAGAAATCGCACTGGCGGCAGTTGATGGAGTAATACACGTCGTTCGTGTACCAGCACATGTACGTTCCCAGGCACCGGTGGCCGATGGTGCAGGTCACGTTGTTGCACCATTGCACGCCGTCCGGCGCTGAATATGTACTGTCGTACGAAGAAACTCCATTGGGAGTGAATGCCGTGCAGTGGCAATCTTCGCAATGATTGATATCAAAACACTCCTTGCACCCCTTGCTGTTGTAGATGGCGTCCCCCGTACAGTCTTCACTCGCATAGATATGGGAACCGATGTGTGGGAGATTTTTTTGCAGTTCATTCAGTTGCTGTTGCATCCGTCCGATCTTTTGGGAGGTCAAAGGATACAACGCCGCTTTCTGCGACAAAAATTCCTCTCTAGTCAGTTGTTTGTTGAGGATGCAGTATTCTCTCTGCCGGAGACCGAAGCACATAATGCAGTTTTTGCATCCGCTGCAATCTTCGATCATGAAACAATCACTGCAGTTGTGGCAGTTCAGGAAATAGTGGCATCCGTAGCACTGTTGCGATGCCACACCCTCGGAGCACCACTCGCAGGAATAGACAGACAGGCAGTCCGTCGTGTTCTTGGAGAAAATGACAAATTTACCATAGAGGCAGTCTTCGTTGTCGGCGGCTCCGAAAATGAGGTAGCAATTCTTCTGGTTCAACGCGTAATTCGTGTATTCGCTATTTTCCACATTCGTATTGTTCAGCCCCGGATGGGGCACGGCGAGATTCAGCGCGCGCAGCTGATCGAAGAACGGATGGGAGAAATTACATTCCTTCCCGTATGCCATTGGATCCCATGTATCGCTGAACCACTCTTCCTGAGAACAGGTTTTGTAGGGATTATCCGGCGCAAACATCGTCACCATCGGTTTCCTGCTTATGCCGGAATTCCTTTTGTAGAGTTTTCGTTCATTGCGGAAGAGCAGCCTTCTCTGCAGCCGGCAGGCAGGGCATTGCATAGGTGAAGGTATGGGGAACTGCTTCCCGTTGAACACCGGCGCAATTTCTTTGTAGAACGCAAGATCGTCATCCGTGATTTCAAACGATGCCGAACATTGGGAGCAGACCTTGTCCATAGGCATGTTGTATGTGGTATATGGTATGTCGTATGTGGGGAATGAGAAGGGGAGAGAAACCTAAAGATCTTCAAGAGGCTCATCTGACATACGATATACGACATTCCACATACGATTCAGTATACCTCTGCAAGGTAACAAGCCTCACAATACACAATCTCCGGTCTCTCGGGAGCGTACGTCGTCTGTATCTCCTTCCTGCACTTATGGCATTTCCGCTGCCACAGAACCCGGGGGTTTCGCAGGGTCATCCTCCTCCTATGCCGCTCATCCGGGTGGAAGTGGGGAATGGGGAGCTGCATAGTTCTGTAGAACTCCAGCTCCTGCTTGATGATTCTGAACGGCCGTTTCGTTGTTTCGCAGGTGATTGCCCAGTTGAGGATGTCATCGGGAATACTCTCAATGGAGTCAGGAAGTTTCGCTGCGGGGATTGTTTTCTTCACTTCCGGCATTTCGTCGACGGTGTCTCTCCAGTTCGAACCTCGTGATGCAGCCTCTTGCTTCGAGAGAGGGAAATACTCCTGGGCAACAGTTTCATTATATGCGAAGGGTGAAAGACAGAGAGGGAAGAATTCGCCCCATTCCTTCGTCGATTGCATATGCGCAATCACTTTCGGTACAAGTTTTTCATATTCTTCCTTGCTGTATTGCCTGTTGAGGAGACAGTACTGTCCTTTCTTCATGCCCACACATCCGAATAGATTGCGGCCGCTGTGGCAGGAGACGCAGTACAGGGAGTTCTTGAGACCGATGTGCGATGTGATGCACCAGATCACTTCGTAGCCGTACGCAACGCTTACAAGCTCATACGCAAACTGCGTGTGCGTGCACCCGCTGATATCCATGACGTCGCGGGAACCTCCTGGGCTGTTCTCTACGAACTTGGCATCCTGAAGGTCAAACGAATTAAAGCAATGGTCCGCCCGGCTGCAGGAAGTGAGGTAGTCACCGGACACATCTTCGCAATGGAGCAGGTTTGCGAAGAGCCGTGGCGTGCGGAGCTTCAGTTTTTGAAACTTTTCATACACTTCCTGTGTGGGTAGCTCCTTGATTTTCTTCTTGTATTCCTCAGGACTGTACTGCTCATTGAGGATGCAGTATTGCTTGCTGCGGAGGCCGCTGCACGCATACAGATCATGGCAGGAACGGCAGTCATAACAGAGGGAGCAATCGCGGCAGTCGTGGCAATTCTGTGAGTAGCGGACATTGTATGTACCGCTGCAGTCCACTGCTTCGTAGCAGAGCTCCGCCTTCTCCACGTTGTGGCAATCGCAGCAGGAAATGCTGTCCCAGATGTAGCTCGAGTAGTAACAATCTTCATTGCGGTTGCTTGCAGAGAGGAGGTAGCAGTTCTTGTCCTGTTCGCTGTAGGTGGCGTACTCGCTGTTCTCGTTTCTCGTGTTGAAGATGGCGAGCTGCGGCACGCGCTTCCAGAGCGCATCCAGCTGGTCGAAGAACGGGGTGTTAAAATCAAATTCCCGGCCGTACGCCAGCGGATCCCAGGCATCTGAGTACCACGAAGCATGGCCATAGACAGGGTAGGGGGCATCCGGTGCGAACAGCGCAATGATCGGTTTTCCGGTGAAATCACATTTGCGCCTGTAGAGACGGCGCTCATTGCGGAATCCGAGCCTGCGCTGCTGTCGGCAGTCCGGGCAGAGCGTGGGAGGAGGAATCAAGAATTTCTTCCCTCCAATGACCGGCGACACCTTCTCGTAGAACGCAAGATCGCCATCCGTGATTTCGAACGATGCCGAACATTGGCTACAAGTTTTCTGCATGAGGATTTGAAGTATACAACGACGAGCGGTTAGCGGTTAGCGGCTAGTCGCTACACGCTAACCGCTAGTACACCTCCGCAAGGTAACAAGCCTCACAGTACACAATCTCAGGACGATCGGGGGCATACGTTGTCTGTACCTCCTTCCCGCATTTCCCGCATTTCCTCTGCCACAGAACCCGGGGATTACGCAGGGCCATCCTCCTCTTATGCCGCTCATCAGGATGGAAGTGGGGGATAGGGAGCTTCATTTTTCTGTAGAACTCCAGTTCCTGTTTGATGATTCTGAATGGGCGTCTTGTTTCTTCGCAGGTGATTGCCCAGTTGAGAACGTCATCGGGGATGTTTTCGATGGATGCAGGCAGCTTCGCTGCGAGGATGGTCTTCTTCACTCCGGAGAGAGAATCTTCCGGTTTATGCCATCTCCATCCGTGCTGAAGCACTTCTACCTCGGAAAGGGGATAGTAAAGCTGTGCGTTCGTTTCGTTGTACGCGAAAGGACTGAGGGTAACGGGGAAGAACTCACCCCATTCTTTCGTTTCCTGCATGTGTGCAATGACCTTGGGAACGAAATTCTCATACCTCTCTTTGGTGTATTGCTTATTGAGGATGCAGTATTTTCCGGGTTTCATGGATACGCACCCCATCATGTCCGAGCCGGACTGGATGATGTCGCAGTAGAGAAGATTTTTTGCACTCCATGATCCGTGTGTAAAAGCAGTGTTATATGAGCCGTAACCAAGACTGAGGGAGTCGTAGCCGAGCTCTGCCTCAGTGGTATGACATACATCACCAAGGTCTTTTACCTGGAATCCTGTGTACACGTATGTACAGTCTTCTCCGTATGAGACATCGAAACAGGTTCGGAGATTGTGAGAATTCTTCAGATAATCTCCGGTGACATTCTCACAGTTCACGATATCTGCAGCACGGTGCAGGCATGTTCGTTTGAGTGAAGCGAATTCTTCCTGGTATTCTCGGAATTTTCCCTTGGCAATCTCTTCGGTAATCCGCTTTTTCTCTGCTGCGAACGCCTCTGATTGCATCTGCTGGTTGCGGATGCAGTATTTCTGGTTGCGCATATTTGTGCAGAGAATGCAGTGAGCGCATCCCCGGCAATCAAAGAGGAACAGGCTTTCCGAGCAGGCACTCACATTTTGTGAATACAGCACAGAGTGGCACTTCTCTGCATCGACTACTTCGTAGCAATATCGGGACTCATAGCAGTCGAACGCATCCACACATCCTGTAGATTTGATTACCTGGGTGCCGTAATGGCAGTCTTCGTTGTACTCTGCGGCAAAGAGGAGGTAGCAGTTCTTGTTGTATCCGGAGAGGTTGATGTACTCGGAATTCTCGTTACTGACGATGTTGAGAGACAGGCGCGGTACCTCTTCTTGCAATTCCCGCATCTGTTCAAAGAGAGGGCGGCCAAAATCCATCTCTTGCCCGAAATCCCGTGAATCCCAGGTGTCACTCCACCAACAGTCGGGGCAGAAGACAGTGAAGGGACTTGCCTTGGGATAGATGGAAATGATGGATTTGTTGCACTGGTCGCAGGTGCGACGGTAGAGGTTCCGTTCATTTCTCCACACGAGCCGTCTCTGCTGTCGGCAGTCTGGACAGAGCGTCGGCGGGGGAATCGGATACTTCTTCCCTCCAATGACTGGCGACACCTTCTCGTAGAACGCGAGATCGCCATCCGTGATTTCGAATGATGCCGCACATTGGGAGCAGACCTTGTCCATAGGCATGTTGTATGTGGTATATGGTATGTCGTATGTGGGGAATGAGAAGGGGAGAGAAACCTAAAGATCTTCAAGAGGCTCATCTGACATACGATATACGACA
>Ga0208958_1000327_pt1 | contig 57524 bp, 52 predicted proteins | sample RifOxyB1_FD_184032 | JGI IMG/M metagenome (GOLD analysis project Ga0208958, IMG submission 184032) | Soil microbial communities from Rifle, Colorado - Rifle Oxygen_injection B1 (SPAdes) | ecosystem: Environmental > Terrestrial > Deep subsurface > Rock core/Sediment | place: Rifle, Colorado...
GTTTGCATGTCTTCCGTGTCTGACTAGTTGATTTGCTGTAGGCATATTAATTAATTTTAGCTTTTTCTGGTGTAACAGGAATAAGTCTACCTATAATAACATTCTCTTTAAGACCTAATAAATGATCTTCGCGGGACAGAAGCGAACTTTCAGTTAATACATCGGTTGTTTGTTCAAATGAAGCAGCAGATAGCCAGCTTTCTGTATATAGTGATCTTCTGGTAATACCTAATATAATCTGTTGTGCAGTTGCTGGCTCTCCACCGGCTGCCAAAACTTTTTCATTTTCACTTTCAAATGAAGCTTTGCTGGTTAATTCACCAGGTAAGAAGTTAGTATCCCCTGAAGTTACAACTCTTACTTCATCACTCATCTTTCTAGCAATTACTTCAAAATGTTTATCATTAATTCCAATTCCCTGGGATTCATACACTTTTTGTATCTCATTAACCAAATATTCTTGTGCAGCTCTTAAACCCTTAATCATTAATACTTCTTTCAAATCCAGTGGACCGTAAGCAAGTGCCGTTCCTGCTTCAACTGGAGTATTATCTTTAACTGCAAGTTCCAAGGTCTTTGGAACAATATATTCTCTTTCTTCTTTAATCTTTCCCATGCTTCTAATAACTACTTTGTAACCTTCTTCTACTTCAGAGATGAGGGCTTTACCAGTTATTTCCGAGATTGACGAAACGATCTTTGGAGTTCTTGCCTCAACTAGTTCCTCAACCCTTGGAAGACCTTGTGTAATATCAATTCCAACGACACCAGCAGCATGCTTGGTTTTCAAAGTAAGCTGTGTTCCTGGTTCTCCAATTGATTGAGCAGCAACTACACCAACTGGTGTACCCAAGGTTACTTCTGATTTGGTTGACAAATCCCAACCATAGCACTTTGCGCAAAGTCCATATCTTGATTGACAAGTAAGAGCAGATCTTACTTCTACTTCAGGATTTTCCAGAGCATCAATTTTTGAAGCTATTTCTTCATTTATTAAGTCTCCTTTTACTGCAACTGGTTTTCCTTTAGCATCTTTAACATCAGCAAATAAATATCTACCTGTTATTCTAGGAACAAACGTTGAAGGTCTTTCATTTTTGATAACTTTAATTCCTTCTGTCGTCTCACAATCTTCTTGTCTAATAATAAGATCATGTGCAACATCAACCAGCCTCCTTGTTAAATATCCTGCGTCAGCAGTTTTGATAGCCGTATCAGTTAAACCTTTTCTAGATCCTCTTGAAGAAGTAACGTATTCAAAAACCGAAAGGCCTTCTCTAAAGTTACTTTTAATTGGAAGTTCGACAATTTTTCCAAGTGGATCAACAACTAAACCTCTAATTGCTGATAGCTGTTTCACTTGATCTCTCGATGCACGGCCAACCTTGGCGTCAATTACTGTCCTAATTGGATTTGTAGGCTCCATTAATGCCCAAGTTTTATCTGCCAAATCCTCCGAAGTTTCCAACCAAACTTCTTTAGTCATTCTTTTCTTTTCTTCAAGAGTGATAAGTCCTAAGTTATAATTTCCCTCAATCTCAGAAACTTTATTTTCTGCCTCTTTAAGAATTTTTCCTTTTTCTGGTAACAACTTGGCGTCAAAAACACCAAATGAGATTCCAGAGAGGGTTCCTGCAGAAAAACCTAACGATTTAACGTCATCAATCATTTTGACAACAACAGATTTGTCACATTTTGCATAAGCAACTCCAAACAATTTCTTTATCAAAGTTGATGTTGCTGATTCGTTCACGAAATCAAACACATCTGGTAATATTTCATTGAAATAGACTCTTCCAACTGTTGTTTCAATTATCTTTCCATTTATTCTCAAATTTATTAGCTGTCTTAATCCGATTTTTTCTGTTTGGTGTGCAAAAACTGCTTCGTCCTTGTCAGTAAAAATAGTTTCCTTTTTTGGTGATTGTGGGTCAATTGAGGTCAAATAATAAACTCCCAACGCCATTTCTTTTGAGGCTGGTGTTGATACTGGTGTACCATCAGCGGGTCTTAATAAATTCTGTTCTGGAAGCATCAATGTTTTAGCTTCTTCAATTGCTCTAGAAGAAAGGGGTACATGAACTGCCATTTGGTCTCCATCAAAGTCAGCATTGAATCCTGAACAAACAGCAGGATGAAGTCTAATTGCACTTCCCTCAATTAAAATTGGATAAAATGCTTGAATTGAAAGCTTGTGAAGAGTTGGTGCACGATTTAATAAAACTGGATGGTCTTTAGTAATTTCTTCCAAAATATCAAAAACCTCAGGTGGTCGTCTATCAAGCATGTTTTTGGCTGATTTTACATTTGGGGCAATACCTCTTAGGATCATCTCACGGAGCACAAATGGTTTAAACATTTCCAATGCCATTTCTTTTGGAAGACCGCATTGGTTAAGTTTCAAGTCAGGGCCAACAATAATGACGCTTCTACCTGAATAGTCTACTCTTTTACCTAATAAATTTTGTCTGAATCTTCCCTGTTTTCCTTTAAGCATGTCAGAAAGTGACCTTAATGGTTGTCTACCTCTGGCACGTCTTGTTGCTTTTCTTTGACTTGCATCAATTAAGGAATCTACTGCTTCCTGAAGCATTCTTTTCTCATTCCTTAAAATAATTTCGGGTGCCCCAAGCCCTATCAAGTGTTTTAACCTATTGTTTCTATTTATTACTCTTCTATACAAATCGTTTAAATCAGATGTTGCAAATCTTCCACCAGAAAGCTGAACCATTGGTCTTAAATCTGGAGGCAATACTGGAAGAACTTTAAGAATCATCCATATTGGATCAATTTTTGTCTTTTTCATTCCTTCAACAATTTTTAATCTTTTTACAAGCTTCATGTATTTTGTGCTTGTGGGCTTTGTCTCATTAACTTCTTTTCTTAATTCATCTGCTAATTTTTCCATATTCACTTCAGAGAGAACTGAAAGCACTGCTTCTGCTCCCATTTTTGCTTCAAAAAATTCAGCTGCTCCAAAATTAGCTAACTCATCATATTCTTCCTCTGAAAGGATACTCAAAGTCTTAAGACTACGAACTAAACTAATTAGATTTTCAAAAAGTTTTGAATTTCTAGAAAGGTTTGATTTTTCATCTTCAGAAAGAGTTGTTTCTTTCTTTCTGCTATCCAATTCAATCTCTGAGATTGCAAGGCTACTTTGTTCTTGATCTTTAATCTTTTCTTTGATTTTTGCTACAGCTTTTTCCGCTTCAGCTCTAAGTAGATCTTTTTTCTCCTTGAAGGAATTAACTATCTGGGCCTCATTTTCAGCCAGTTCTTTTTCTAAAATTTTAATTGATTCCTTTTTCTTGTCTTCATCGACATTTAAAGCTAAATATCTAGCAAAATAAATTACTTGCTCAATAGCTCTTGGTGCAACACCCAAAACGATTGAAATTTTTGAAGGAGCACCTTTGAAAAACCAGATGTGAGCGACCGGACAAGCAAGACTAATATGACCCATTCTTTCGCGTCTTACACGGGATTGAGTAACTTCAACACCACATTTATCGCAGATTACTCCCTTATATCTAATTCTTTTGTACTTTCCGCAGAAACACTCCCAATCTTTGGTAGGTCCAAAGATTTTTTCATCAAACAAACCATCTTTTTCAGATTTTAGAGTTCTATAATTTATTGTTTCAGGTTTTGTTACCTCACCCCTGCTCCATCTCCTGATATCCTCGGGGGAAGCTAGTTTAATCATTAAAGAACCAAAATCTTCAAGATTTTTCAAATCAAATAATTGATCAAGTGTATTAGTTAACATCTTTAATTTCCTCCATTTCCATTGGTGCAGATGGACTTAATAACTCTTCTGTTGGTACAACTTTAGCCCCCAGAGTTTCAGCTAATCTATCACCCTCTGTAGTATCCCCCTGAAGATTTTCTTTAGAGAGTATAACACCTTTTGGAATAATGTTTAGACCCAGCGCGTTTAGTTCTCTAACCAAAACCTTAAAGCTTTCAGGAATTGTCGATTCTGGAATGTCGGTTCCTTTAACAATTGCCTCAAAAGCTCTTGCACGACCTACTATATCATCTGACTTAATAGTAAGCATTTCCTGCAAAATGTGTTGAGCTTTGTGAGCTTCAAGGGCCCAAACCTCCATTTCTCCTAAACGCTGTCCTCCCATTTGGGCTTTACCACCAAGTGGCTGTTGTGTAACAAGGGAATATGGACCAGTTGATCGGGCGTGAGTTTTATCCTCAACCATGTGGGTAAGTTTTAGAATGTAGCCAATACCCACAACGGTATCTTCTTTAAAAGATTCACCTGTTCTTCCATCAGTTAACCTAGTTTTTCCACTTACAGGAAGTCCTGCAGAAGAAAGCTCTTTGATAAGAGTATCTTCTGTAATATGGTCAAAAACTGGGAATGACCCAAGTTCACCTTTTTTGTGAAGAGCCAGACCAATATGAGCTTCCAATAATTGACCCAAATTCATACGAGACAAAACAGATAAAGGAGAAATAATAATATCAACAGGTGTTCCATCAGATAAATATGGCATGTCTGAAACAGATTGAATTTTTGCAATTACTCCTTTATTTCCATGTCTTCCTGCTACTTTATCTCCAACTGTAATTTTTCTAATTTGGGCAACTTTAACTGTAATTTTTTCAATAACTCCTGGGCCCAATTCATCACCTTTATTTCTATCCAAAATATTAACTCCAACAACAATACCTTTTTCACCATGTGGCACACGAAGAGAAGTATCTCTAACTTCACGTGCCTTTTCTCCAAAGATGGCACGTAGTAGTCTTTCCTCAGAAGTTAATTCAGTTTCTCCTTTTGGTGCAATTTTTCCTACTAATATATCGTTTGGTCCAACTTCTGCTCCTATCACAACTATTCCATCTTCAGCCAAATTAGCAAGTTCCATTTCAGAAACATTTGGAATATCTTTTGTTCTTTCTTCTGGTCCTAATTTTGTATCTACTACCTCTGCCTCATATTCCTCAATATGAATCGATGTCAATAAATCTTCTCTAACCAATCTATCAGAAATTAAGATAGCATCCTCGAAACCATATCCACCAAAACTGGTATAGGCAACTACTAAGTTACGACCTAATGCCAATTCTCCATTTTGGCTCGCAGGACCATCAACTAACAAATCTCCTGCTTTTACTTTATCTCCAGGATTCACCAAAACTCTTTGGTTATAACAAGTAGAATGTGCAGTTCTTTTAAATTTAATTAAGGAATATTCTTCAGAATTTCCACTATCAATTACTTCAACTTCTTCAGTTGATTCATCAATTTCTACACCCTTTGGTGAAATTTTCTTATCTAACTTAACAATAATTTTTTCATTATCAGAATGTGTTACTGTTCCAGAATGTCTTGCTATAACAACTCTCTTCATAGCTTTTGAGACCTCTTTTTCCATTCCAGTACCAACAATTGGGGCCTCAGGATTAACAAGAGGAACAGCTTGACATTGCATATTTGAACCCATTAAAGCACGGTTACCTTCATCGTGGGCCAAAAAGGGAATGAGGGAAGCCGAGGTCCCAACTAATTGTCTAGGAGAAATATCAATTAAATCAACAAGTTCAGAAGGGCCTTCAGTAAAGTTACCCAAGTGTCTTAGAGGAACCCTTTCATCTTTGATCACTCCTTTTTCATCAATATCTATGCCAGAATGAGTGATGTTGTAATTCTCTTCATCGTCTGCGGTTAAATAAACAATTTCGTCCGTAACAACAGATTTATTTCCTTTTTTGATTACTTTTCTATAAGGAGACTCTAAAAAACCAAATTCATTGACTTTTGTGTAAAGTGCAAGATAGGTAACAAGTCCAATATTTGGTCCCTCAGGACTTCTGACAGGATCAATTCTTCCGTATTGAGATGAGTTAACATCGCGAATTGAAAAAGATGCTCTTTCGCGATTTATACCACCTGTTCCCAAAACAGAAACACGTCTTAAATTATCAATTTCAGAAAGTGGATTTGTATCGTCTAAAATTGTTGAAAGTTGATTGCTTCTAAAAAATTCATTTAATGAAGAGATTAGGGGTCTTGCATTAATTAAATTTGAAGGAAGTGGTTTATCATCTGGAGAAATTAGACTCATCTTTTCTTTAACGCTTCTTTCTAGCCTCAAAAGTCCAATTCTAAAAGCGTTAACTCCTACCAATTCTCCAACCCTTCTTAAACGTCTATTTGATAGATGATCGATATCATCAACTCTACCTTTGCCGTTTTGCAAACCTACTAAGTAAGTCAAGGCTGAAGATATATCCTTAAGAGTCAAGATATTTACATTTGAATCAGCAACAATTGCCCCCATTCTCTTGTTTATCTTGTATCTTCCTACTTCTCCCAAATCGTACCTTCTTTTATCCAAAAACATACTAACAAATAAATTTGTTGCATTATCTATTAAAACTGGTTCGCCTGGTCTTAATTTTCTATAAATTTCAAGAAGTGCTTCATCTTTTCCCTTAGTAGTATCCTTGGAAAGAGTACTTTCTATATATTTATGCTCTTTATCTATATCGAATTCACTGAAGAAGCTAATAATTTCTTTCTCACTCTCCATACCAAGAGCTTTTAAGAAAACTGTTGCCAGTACTTTCTTTCTTCTATCAATTCTGGCATAGATTAAATCTCCCCTGGTTACTTCAAACTCTAACCATGAACCATGAAGTGGTCTGACTTCAGCTTTGTATAACACTCTTCCCGAGGATGGATCAAGTTCTCCTGAAAAATAAATTCCTGGTGACCTTACTATTTGATTAATAACTGCTCTTTCTATTCCATTGATAACAAATGTTCCACGAGAAGTCATATGAGGAAGATCTCCCAAAAAAACTTCTTGACTGACTTCCTTACCAGTTCTCTTGTTAATAAGAGTTGCCATTATTTTAAGAGGAACTGAATAGGTTAACCCTTTTTGCTGGGCTACTGTACTTGTAATTGTGGGGTTTCCTAATGAGTGGTCTGATAATGTTAATTGCCAGTTTTTTCCTGTGAAGTCGTCTATGGGGGAAATATTTGTAAGTTCTTCTGCGATTCCTTTATTTATAAATTCTAACCAAGATTCTCTTTGAATTAAGGTTAAATCCAATTCTGGTAAATAATCTTCTTTTTTGCCAAAATTACGTCTAGTGTTAGCTTTCATCTTTTTTATTTTTACGGCGCTCGACTTTTCAGTCTAAAAGCGAAAATAATCCTGTTGGAAACAGGTAAAACGTACATATGTACGCCTACAAAGGATTATAGAGACAAAATAACACTTGTCAAGGGGTTAATTTGTGAATTAAAATTTGCATACAGCAATACACTCTGTTGTACAAATACCATTAGGGTCCTCATGTCTACATGCAGATTCACATCCATTAAAAGTTCCCCCTTCTTTTTTACAAAATGCTTCTGTTAAAGTTGTGCCTTCACATTCATTATATTTAGATAGCCAAGTGTATTTCTCTTTTATACAAGCTTCCTCTTTTGTGTTATCTATGAATTTAAAGGTGGGAAGAATTTGATCAACCTCTTTTTGAAATTGAGAAGTAATATTATAATTTGAATCGATATTTGACTGAACAATAAAATTAAATAACATATTTGAATTAGGAAAATCAATTACTCTGTCATCGATAGATGAATACATAATATTTTCAGTTTTATTTTCATAAATTAGAGCTTTTTTTATTAATTTTTGGCCTAAAATATTAATTGAACCATTTTCCCTCCACTCTCCCGCTCCAAATCCTGTTGGTCCAGGTAAAGTCTCACCATTTTTTGGAGCTATAAATATCAAGACAGAATAATGGTTGGCTTCATTTAAGGCTGTAAGTATATAAAGATCTTTTCCCCAATCTGCTAAGGAAAAATCTAATTTCCAACTTTTAGGAAATGTTATTTCAAATCCCAAAGAATTGCTTGTAAATCTATTGTTGTCAATTTTCCAATCAGCTTTTGGTTGGGCTGTAGAAAAGATAGTTGGACTAGGAATCGTCTGACTTCTGATTTTCTTTATTTCCATAGTCAAGTTTTGAGTTTGATATGCAAAAAATCCTGCAATAACACAGGAAACTAAGAGAAGTATTGACAATAAAATAACTAAAAAATTATTTGGCTTTTGATTTACTTGACTTACTTGACCAACTTCTGATTGATTTTCCATCTTATTTATTTTACTACAAGGTTAGTCTAAATACTTTCTAATATTTTCATTGTGTTCTTCCAAAGTTTTAGCAAAATGAATTTTTCCATCATTATCATGAATATAGTACCAATAATCACTTTCCTCGGGACTTATTGCTGCTTTAATTGAAGAAAGTCCAGCGCTAGCAATAGGAGATGGAGGTAAACCTTGATATTTGTAGGTATTAAATGCTGAATTTATTTCTTTATCTTTCGAATAAACAGGTTCCCAATATTTACATTCCGAAACTAGATTCTTACACTTTACACTATCCCTAGCATACTGAAGTGTAGCATCAACTTGGAGTGGCCAACCGTTTTCAAATCTTTTATAAAGAATTCCGGCAACTATTGGTTTTTCAGAATCTTCAAACGTTTCTCTTTCTAATAGAGATGCCATTATAATTTGTTCAAAAGTGACATCACCCACTTTTTTCTCAAAGGTCCCCAGCATCTTATTACTAATTAGAGTTGCTGTTGCAGTTTTTGGAAATAGATATGTATCAGGAAATAAATATCCTTCTTTTCCTGCGGTTAATTGCAAGAATTCATCCATAAAAACATCATCTTTACCTAAGGTTTTTGCAAATTTTAGAGAAACTTCCTCTCTTCTTAACCCTTCCGGTATTGTAACCCAAATTTCTTTTGGTCCTTTTTTTAATGAATCTAATATTTGAGTCAGAGACAAACTCGGTGAAAGTTGAAATTCTCCTGCTTGAATTCTACTTTGACTATTTGTTAACTGAACCACAAACTTAAAAGCTATGGAGCTTTTTATAAGGCCAGTATCTTCTAATTTTTTACCGATTTGGGCAACTGAACTACCCTTGGGAATTAAAAAGTCAACTAACTTGTTGTCGTTAGAAACAGGAGAAAATAAACTTTTGATGTAGAATCCCCCAACAAGAAAAAACAAAACTATTAACAATAACCCAAAGATAACTTTTCTAATCATTGAAGTTATAGTATATCAAACCTCATCTAGAAGTGCTCTTCTATACTTTTTGTTCTTGGTATCATAAATATAAATTCTGCCACATTTACAAGTTACTTTTTCTCCATATTTATGATTTTCGTGTTTAGCTTTAGCTAGTGGCATTCCACAACCAACACATTTTCCTTGAGACATTAACCAAGCTTGAATCGGAGCTATTACATTTTTAAACATACTAGTTAAATTATACTATAAAGGTGTCTTAGTCAACCAACAGAAAGTTATCGACTATCTAAATAATTTTGAAGCATGATTGTCGCAGCATAAGCATCTTCCATTTCTTTTCTTTTTTTTCTCTTTACTCCCCCCTGAATTGAAAGGGTAATTGCGTCTATTGAAGTTAACGTTTCATCGTATGTTTCTGCATTTATCTCTTCTGCAAACTTTTTTGATTCGTTGCCCATTTTGTTTTCAGATATTCCTACAACCACTTTTTCAACTTCTTCATCTTCAATAATTTTTTTAACAATATTAATTAAACTTTCTTTGTCTTCATATCTGACTACCTTGTAGGGCTCAGCCAACTTCCCTTCAGAAATAGCCAGTCCCACTTTTCTTCTACCATAGTCAATACCTAAAAATTTCATAATTTTGTTATTTTTTTTAATTTATATTGCTCCAGTATACACTTTATACTTAAGATACCACCCTAGCTCTTACTATCAATCTTTTTGGATTCCTAGGATCACCTGGGGGAACACAAGTGACGAGTGTTATAAACGCATCAGATGAATTTTGTTCTAAAATTTGTATATCTGTTGGATATATCTCAAATAGTTCTTCAACTTTAAATTTATACGAAATTCCATCATATTCTATAAAAACATCATCCCCCTCTTTCAGGCTTGGAAGAGTAGAAAAAATCGCAGTATAATTCTTGGGGTTGTAAAAGATTGGCAGAACAGAATGTCCGAAAATTACGGCGTTCCCATTTTTCCCGGGAAGAGCTGTCCCCGGGTACTGAATTAAATTTTTCGTTAGATCTTCTCCACCAATTGCAACAATAGCATTTTCGATTTTTAACTTTGGAATTGAAATTGTATAAAAGGAAACTTTAGAATTACCAAAGTCTTTGTTTTTTGATGCCTCTGGAAACCAATTGGAGGCTTTGGTGAAATCTCCGCCTTGGTTTTCACTTTTTTGATTTTCTAAAACGAGGGGTGTTAAAAGTGTTTTATATCTACCAGATTCTGTTAATTGATACTCAACGATTGGCCAGACAGAAGAGATCAAAATTACAATTCCAGAAACTCCTGAAATTAAGGCTGATGCTTTAATTATTTTCCTTCTATTCATTGACTTGAAGATATTTCAACAGATATATTTTTACTTAAATGTGGTAGCGTTCCAAGCTTTCCAGGAAGGAGTGGTTTAATCCTAAACTCTGCACGCACAAATCCTGGAACACTTTCTAAAAAGCTTTCTGCTAAATTAGGGTATTTACCCACAATTTTTTTGGATATTTCGACAGGGTCAATATTGGGAAGTAAATTGGCAGATATTCTGACATCAAATGAATTATCTTCGTCTGAGGTTTTAAAATCATAAGTTATTTGATCATTTCGAAGTACAAAACCCGATGGAACTTTGCTTTCGAGACTTTTCTTTGAAATTTCTAACAGTTCGCCCCTTGAAACAACTGTTCCCTTGACCACCAGTGACAATGATAATTTTAAATTAGTAGCTTCATCACCAACTTTATTACTATAATTTTCTTCTTCAACCTCATCAGTTAATGAAGCCTCAACCAAAACCTGATCGGAAGTTATTTTTTCAGATAATTTTTCTTTGGCCTCATCCAATAATTCATCTTTAAGTCCTTTAGCAATTTTTTTTCTGTCCTCTTCGGAAACAGCAGAAATTTGTCTACTCGATCCTCCCGAAAAATTATCGGTTATCGTAGCATCAACATCTGCCTTAGGATAGTTTCCGACTTTCAAGACTTCGTCCTTGGCTAAATTATATTCTGATCCAATACCAACCGCTTCCACTTCAATTGTTGTTGTACCCGGAGAACTTGGAGAAAGGGCTCCCGAAACAGAAGCGCTTTTTGCGGTTTGAAACTTCAACTCTGATGAAGAAAGAAGAATTGTTCCGGGAGGTAAACTTATAGGAAAAGCTGTTCCATTTTGAACTTTAACTGACCCTTTTGCCTTTTCCCCAACAGTTTTGGTTCCCGTCGTTGAGCTTGTTTTTTCGCCACTAACATTTACACTTATTTCCTCTCCCTTTATATCACTCCCGATTATAAGGGTTGTATTTTCTTCTAATTTTTTAGGTGTTACGTAAAGGCTAACAGTTGCTTTGGGTAGAAACCACCAAAGCACAAACCCGATGGCTAAGATTGCCAGAATCAGACTCCCTCCCATTATTAATGGTTTTCCACCAAGAGAGAAATTAATATGTGGTATTTTTAAATTACTCGGAATTTTGGGCAAACTCGGCATTGAAAAATTAAATTTGGTTAGACTTGGAAGTTTGGAAGATATCAGCTTTGGTTCCTCAACGACAAAACCCAAATCTTCGGCTGTAATACCGTTTGGCTCTTCAACATTTTTTACTTCTTCTTCTGGTAGATTCTCTGTTTGGGTTTCAGTTTCTGGTTCTTGAATCTGAGTAACAACCCCATGAACCTCTCCCATTTCTGAACCTCCAGCAAGGGCAACTGCCATTATTTTTTTGTTTGGATCCAAAATTTCAACCTTCGGAGTATGCATGAACTTAGAGTTTCCAATTTTGTTCCAATCGGAATTATTTAAACTTTCCTTTATACTTTCAAGTTCTTGTTCTTTTTGGTTAAAAAGTATTACCCTTGAAGGAAGATTTTCAACACTAGAACTTAACCTACTTAGTCCCTCAGTAACATCTTCCTCAACAGATACACTTCTAAGGACACTTGTTGTACCTATAAGTTTTCCTAAATTAAAGATAGAAATATCTAAATTTTCATCACTTATTCCGACGACAATTCCAGAAAGAGGAATTTCGTCTACTTCTCTTATAAAATGGGAGATAGCTTCTGAAAGAACTACAAATCCTGAAGGAACCAAGGATAGATCTTGACAAACCTTTTTAAGCTTTTCTAGATATTCTTCCTTAATATTTCCTCCATCAATCCAAGAATTTGGAACTCCAAAGACAGTTTTTGTTGGATCTGGAACTTCATCGGGCAAACTCTGTGTACAGGAAGAAAGAGAAGCATCAATTGCTTCAATTAAATTACTTTCAGTTTCCCAGCGAGTTGCGGGGGATGAAGATATTATCTCAACTTTTCCACTTTCAATTTGCCAAATGGCAGAAGTCACCCATTCAGGCTCAATTAAAAGGGCCCAGAAGTTTTCTTTTTGTTCTTTAGGTTTTGTCAGAAAGTCCAACATAAATTCTCAAAATTGTAGATCCAATTTTTTCTTGTTTAATCATTTTAGCATGCCCTAAAAGTTTTGTGTTAGTAACGTGTGGACCTCCACAGATTTCTCTTGAAAAATAATTATCTTCCTGCCCAATCGTATAAACTTTTACTTTCTCGCCATACTTTTCAGCAAAGAAATGTAAAGCCCCCATTTTAATGGCTTTATCGGGAGTTGTCTCAACAACAATTACAGGTAAATCTTCATCAATTTTTTCATTAACCAAATTAAAAACTGACCTTAATTGTTCATCTGTCAACTTCTCTGGGTATGAAAAATCAAATCTTAATCTTTCATGAGTTATATGGCTACCTTTTTGTGACACCCCTTCTCCTAATATCTTTCTTAAGGCTGCATGAAGAAGATGAGTTGCTGTATGAAGTTTTGTTGTTTCTTCACTATGATCTTCAAGTCCACCTCTAAATGTTCCGGAAGATGCAGATCTTGAAGAATTTTTATGTTTCTCAAATTCTATTTTAAATTCTTTCAGGTTAACCTTTTGGCCTTTATCCTTAAAAAGTTCAACTGTTAACTCAAGTGGAAACCCATAAGATTGGTATAAATCAAAAGCAATTTTACCTGTAATTTTTTCAATTTTATTAATTTCTTTAAGTCCCTTATTAAGGGTTAATCTAAATTTAGTTAGTTCATCAAGAATTGTTTTATTATCTGTGATTTTGTCAAAATCATTAATCTTTGTAGCAATTCTTCTAATAAGTCTTCTTAATACATAACCGTGCATTTTATTTGAAGGAACTACTCCATTTTCTATTAATGCTAAGGATGCTCTTAAATGATCAGAGATAATTCTGTATTTTTGTTTGTCCTCTTCATAATTCACGCCTGTTGTTTTTTCAAGTTTCTCAATAGTCGGCCAAAATAAATCAGTCTTATAGATATCAGGTTCATTATTAACTGCTGCCAGTATTCTTTCCAAACCTCCACCAAAATCAATATTTTTTTTGGGAAGTTCTTCCAATTTCCTACTTTTAAGTTTTTTATATTGCATAAAGACAGAATTACCTATTTCTAAAAATCTTCCACACTGACAATTTGGATGACATTTTAGTCCAAACTCGGGTCGATGCTCGACTGAATCGAATTCAAAAAAAATTTCAGAATCAGGGCCGCCTATCTCTCCCTCGGGCATTTCTTTAGGGGTTCCACTTCTACTCCACCAATTTTCGTTAACACCATAATAAAAAATATGGTCATCGGATAATCCTAAACTCTTCCAAATATCATAGGATTCAGTGTCTTTTGGAATCTCTGACGTTCCTTCAAAAAGAGATACATATAGTTTTTCTTTTGGTAATCCTAATTCTTTGGTAAAAAATTCCCAAATCCAACCCAGTTGTTCCTTCTTAAAGTAATCTCCCAAACTCCAATTACCAAGCATTTCAAAATAAGTTAAATGTCTATTATCTCCAACTTCATCAATATCTACTGTGCGAATTGAAGGCTGAATATCAACCAATCTTGTACCTAATTCATGTTTTTTACCCATCAAATAAGGCACAATTGGTTGCATACCGCTTGATGTAAAAAGAGTGGTGGGGTCATTTTCTAAAACTAAAGGAGCAGAAGGAATAATTACATGCCCCACACTTTCAAAAAACTTTAAATACTTTTTTTTAACTTCACTTGTTGTTGTCATTGTGGCTAAATTATAGCATCTAAGATGCTAAATCTCATAGTAGATTAAATTTTTTCCTGTCCGTGAGTTTGGATAGATTTGTCTCTCCTAAACATTTCTGCAATTCCTGTTAATTTATCTGGCCTAATAAGTCCCCCTCCTAAAATTGCATCTTCTAAGATTGAGTTTAATCTTTTTACTGCTTTTCTTAAATCTAAAATTATAAAAACAACTTGAACACCAACAATAACAAGAAGAACTGTTAAGGTTATTACTACAATTATCAAAAGTCTTTGCACTGAGTCCATATTATTATTCTACTGTAATTTTTCTAATAATTTCAGTTTTCTTACCCGACCTTGAAATACTTATAAATTTTAACTCTTTTGTATCCTTGGTTATCTCAATTTCAGTTATAAATTTCCCATCCTGATCAAAAATTATTGGTTGATTATTAACTGTTAATATTGCATCTGTAGTTGTTTTTCCTTCAATCTTTACCTTATTTTGTAGTATTTGTTCATTCTCAACTGGCTTATCAATAATAAGTTCAGGGGGTTTTATAAATTTTACATATTCAATTCCCAAATAGCCTAAAACAAAAACAAGAAGTATTCCAATCCCTACTGCAAAAGTTAACTTTGGAGACCAAGAAAATTTACCACCAACGTCAGGTTTTGGATTTATAGTAAGTTTTTTAGGGGGATAATCACGCCGAAGAATTGCATTTGCATTATTTGAAGAAATTCCTAAGGCATTAGCTAAATTTTTTACAAATCCTGAAACAACTGGAAATTCTGGTAGATTATCCCAATCGTCCTTTTCTAATTTAAGAATAAATTCTCTTTTTATTTTAGTTAAATTTTCCAATTTAATTAAAGAGATATTTTTTTTGACACGAGCCTCTTTTAAAATTTGACCTATTGTATTCATATTTAATTATTTATTGCCTATAGAAGCTAAAAAGTCATCAGCGTTTTTAATTAAGACTTCACGAGGTTTTGATGAACCATCTGATGGAGCAATAACTCCAGCATCTTGTAATTGATCAATTACTCTTGCAGCTCTTGCATATCCAATAGACAAACGGCGTTGAAGAAGTGATGCTGAGGCTCTATCATATTGGCAGACAACTTTGATTGCTTCACTAAACAAATCATCTGTTTCTCCTGTGACTCCAGCTACTGCGGGTTTGCCTGATTTAGTCATTGTTGTAACTTCTTCTGTATATTGGACAGGTACTCCTTGGTTTTTGATAAAACTGACTAGATTTTTAATTTCTGCATCATTTACAAAAGCTCCTTGAATTCTTGATGGTTTTGCTTGATCTGGAGGAAGATACAACATGTCACCTTTACCTAAAAGTTTCTCTGCCCCTTGTGTATCCATAATAACTCTTGAATCAACTTGTGATGAAACAGCAAAAGCAATACGGCATGGAATATTAGCTTTAATAAGTCCAGTTATTACATTAACTGAAGGCCTTTGAGTTGCTAGTACCATATGTATTCCTGTAGCACGGCTCATCTGAGCAATTCTTGTAATTGCATCTTCAACTTCAACTGGAGAAAGAAGCATTACATCTGCTAATTCGTCTATCAATAACACAATGTATGGGAGTGCTTGAAAACCACTCATCTCATTATATGAATCTATGTTTCTGGCTCCCGCCTGTTGAAACAATTCATATCTTCTGTCCATTTCTCTGGTTAACCATCTTAGAGCAGAAAGAACTTTATCAGTATCAACAATAACAGGAGAGAGTAAATGAGGTATCTCATTGTAACCTGTCAATTCAACTCTTTTAGGATCTACCATTATAAATTTAACCTCGGAAGGGGAAGCTCTATAAAGAATTGATGCCAAAAAAGTATTAATACAAACAGATTTACCAGAACCAGTTTGACCCGCAATTAATACATGTGGCATTTTATTAAGGTCAGCGATAACTGGTTTTCCAGAGACATCAAGTCCTAAGGTAACTACAAGTTTTGATTTTTTACTTGTCATTTCTTCTGATTCTAAAATTCTTTTAATTGGCACAAATTCAGGAGACCTGTTGGGAAGCTCAATACCAACCAAGTTTCTCCCTGGAATTGGAGCCTCAATTCTAATTGCACCAGTTGGGGCCGAAAGGGCAAGTGCCAAGTCGCGTTCAAGCGCTGTAATTTTACTTAATTTTGTTCCAAGGGCGACTTGAATTGCATACTGTGTAACAGCTGGGCCTAAATTAACCTCGACTATGGTTGCAGTAATACCAAATGATTCAAGTGTTTTTTCAATTATATCTGCATTACCATTAATATCTCCCCTATCTACTTTTCCAATTTGATCTCCCGAAAAAAGATCAATTGGAGGATATTTCCAAATTGCCTCCTCACCTTTAACATTACTAATAAGTTTTTCTTCTAATTCTTCCTTTGGTTTTTCTGTTGATAGATTTGGATTTTTGTTGTTACCTACTGGTAAAGATGCTGTTGAACCTGAAATTTTGAAATCTTTTCTTGGCAGAATTCTGCCTCCTCCTGCTGATTTTTGACCAAAGATGTACAAGTTAAAGGTTGAGAAAATTTGTTTAACTATTTTAAAAACCTGGTCAAATGAGGTGTTAAACAGAATTATAAGACCAGTTAAAATAATTCCAAAAAAAATTACAACAGCTCCAATGGGAGTCACCAAAGTGGAAACTCCATCCCAAAAAGTAAGACCCAGAAAACCCGACTTTCCAAGCCCCGCAAAAGAGAGGAAGATTAAAATCGAACCAACTATAACGTTAGGTTGTGCAAGTGGAATTTTTATTTTACTAACCAGAAAAGCAAAAGAAAGAAAAATAAATGGTAAAAACAAAGTTGCCCAACCAAAAATATACATCATTAAGTCGTTAAAACGAACCAAGATAAGGCCCCGTCGAGAAAACGAAATAATAATTAGGAAAGAAAGAGCAAAGAAAAAAACCTGAGCAATCGAAGCATAAGTTTGAGGTTTAAGTTTTAATTTAAAACTTCGTTTATCTGTTCTTCTTTTATGTTTCTTTGCCATAGCTATTACATAATACCAAACTTGTGAAGTTATAACTAGTAAGCATATACTAGCGAATTATGGCAGAACGAGACGTAAAAAAAATGGGACTTGCAACAATTCAGATGCTCACAAGGCAAAGACCTCATGATATTAATCTTAAAAATCTTTATGGGGGGGAAGCAATATCATCTGATATTACCAGCATGAAAAAGATTCTTGAATGGAGTGGAATAAGTCCATCAGAAGCAATAAATATTGCGAGAGAAGCTGATGGTTTTCGCAACGATGAAGTGATTCGGGCACTTGAAAGAATAATTCAAGAAAGTAAATCGGACTAAACTTCAATCACCACGGGTAAAATCATAGGTTGACGACGGGTTTTGTCAAAGAAGTATTTTTCTAAAAATTGATTTGCTGCATTTTTAATGGTTGGAGTGTCTTTTAAGTTTTTCTTTTGAAATAAATTAAATAGTTCTTCTTCTGCGCTACTTAATATTCCACCAAATTTTTGCTGGAAAACAAAACCCCTGCTTGTTAACTCCGGTCTTGCAACTACTTTTTTATCTTTGTTTATCTTAATTGCAACTACAACAATTCCTTCATCTCCAAGTAAGGTTCTATCTTCCAAAACAACTTTACCGATATCTCCAATTCCAAGGCCGTGAACAAAGACTTCCTTGACAGGTATTGTTTCACCTTTTCGCACATTGTCATTTTCAAAAATCACACTTTCACCGGGTTTGAGACGAAGCACATTTTCGGGTCTGGCACCGAATTTAACTGCCAATTTTTCATATGATTTCATATAACGGATTGTTCCTCCTGTTGGAACAAAATACTTAGGCTTGACAATTTTAAAAAGCTCTACAATATCACCTTGTGTTCCATGGCCTGAAACATGAAGTCCCTCATGTAGATCATAGTAATGGACATCAACCCCAAGATCTGTTAATTTATCAACTATAAAATCAATACTTTCCTTAGAGTATGCCGGACCTGGGTCTGCAGAAAATATAAATGTATCATCGGGATTTATTTCCACTCTTTCATGTTCCTTAAGAGCAAGTCTATAAACAGAACTTCCTGGCTGGCCGTAACACCCTGCAATAATGTACATCAGTTTATTTGGGGGGTATTTTTTTGATTCCTTTAGATCGATCACCTGATCAGGTAGATATTTTATGTATTTTAAGTTATAGGCAATTTCAATTTTGCTTTGAACAGATCTTCCAACTAAAACCACTTTCCTGTTAATTTTCTGTGCAACATTCATCATTTGTTGAAATCTACCGATTGAAGATGAAATAGCCGTCATATAAATAGCTTTTGGTGCGTCTTTGGCAATTTTATACATATTTTCTTCAATCCCAGCACCAGAAGGTGCCATACCAGGATCATTTGAACCCAAACAGTCAGACATCAAACAAAGTGTGGGTTTTTCTTCTGCCAATTTTTTACATTTGACAATGTCAAAATTCATCCCATCGGTTGAATCCTGATCCATTTTATGTTCAGCAACATGGAAAGTTCTTCCAGCTGGAGTATCAATCGCATAACCTACCGTATCGGGAACCGAATGTGCAACCCTAAAGGGAGAGAATTTAAACGGACCCACTTCGAATGTATCTCTATCAGGATTAAACGTGTTAAGTTTATAATTTACAATCTGATAATCCTTAAATTTAACCTTTAAAAACTCTGTGACAATCGGAGTACACCAAATTGGAACATTTACTTCACGAAGTAAAAAAGGTAAAGCCCCAACATGATCGTCGTGTCCCTGAGAAACTACAATTCCCCTTAGTTTATTTTTATTTTTAATAATATATGAAAAATCAGGTAAAACGAGTTCAACACCCGGCATTTCCAAATCAGGAAAACCAACACCACAATCCAGAATTATCATGTCGTCTCCATACTCATAGACATAAAGGTTCTCCGTTACATCTGTTGTGCCTGAAAGGGCAATAAACTTTAAAGAAGGTTTCATACTAAGCTTTTTTGTTCTAACACTACTGTATCATTTTTGGGGTTTAAAATCTCAGGCAAAAGTTTTCCCATTTTAATAAAATCTTTTTTTTCTTGCTCTAATATATTTCCATTCCTTAAAGATGCCGCTGGATGGTACATCGGAAAGACAATTAATTGTTTACCCTTCCAAACAACATCATGTTTTACTCCATGAACTGAACTAATAAAAACGTTTGGTAGAAATTTTGCCATTGAAAATCTACCCAATGTAATTATTACTTTTGGGTCAATAATCTTAATAATTTTATCTAAATACTTTCCATATGCAGAAATTTCATCAGGTTCAGGATCCCTATTGTTTGGAGGCCTATGATGTACAACATTGGTAATAAAAACCTTCTTTCTTTCAAGATTCGCAAGAATTAGTAATTTGTCTAAAAGTTTACCTGCAGGACCAACAAAGGGTAAACCTTCTTTGTCTTCCATCCTACCAGGACCTTCTCCGACGCACAATATTTTAGCTTCAGTATTACCGGTGCCAAATACAAGTTGTGTTGCACCCTTTTTAAGGGGAAGTAAGTTATCTTTTTCCATTTTATCTTTTAGATTGTGAAGCTCTTTATAATTACTCATGAATCAATTCTACCCCATTTGTTTTTGTATCATAGACTGCAAAATAAATTTCTTTTTCTAGGGCTCCGGGTCTTACAATTTTAACTCCATTAGTCTCCCAAATTTTTTGCGAGTGGTAGTGTCCAGTAAACACAATGTCTTTTCCAATATGATTAGTGTCACTTTTTAAAAATCTGTGGACCAAATAAATATCTCTTCCGTCAAGTGTAAATTTTAGTAAACTTTTGAATTTTTTATTTATCTCGGGAGATATATCAGCATTACCCAGAACTGAATAAAGAGGAATTTTATATGACAAGACAGTGTTAACACATTCTAAACTGTTCCAATCACCAGTATGAATAATTGCTTCTACCTTAATTTTTTTTGCAAAACCCATGACATGTTTAAGATTTGCAATATTTCCATGAGAATCTCCAATTACTAAAATTTTCATTTCTGTTAACTAGAATCCCTTTATAATTTTTGATGAGGATGCAATATCCCATCCCACTAGACCGTTACCAAATTGTCTTTTTAATTGGTCCGATGTTTTATCAAAATATATATCATAATTTTCTTTTGTTTCACCACCCTCATATGCGAATCCTATACCTATTTGGTCTTTACTCACTTTTCTTATATAAACTTCTATATATTTTGGATTCCCCGCCCATTCTTTAGCGGTATCTTCTAATTCCCGTTCGGGGACATTTTGACCGAATTTCCATAAACCCATAATTAATTTTTTAGTCATCTAAATCATCTCTTTTCCACCAAAAAACCCGCACAATATGCGGGCGCTTTTATAATTAAAAAAAAATATCCATTTTAGAAAAGAAAAGAAATTAAAAGTAACTCCCTCAGTATAACACAAAACAAGAAAATTTTGATTATAACGGCAGAAACTCTTTGATATTTTGAGAAGTAACATGAAATTCGTTTCCTTTTCCCTCAACTATTAATCTGGCAATTTTTCTGACTACCCCACCAATTGTTCTTTCCATTGTACGAATTCCAGCATCATACCCCAAAGGTCTAACTAAATTTGCCCAAATATCATCATCAATTTTTAAAGAGGTTTCTGGAAGTCCTGCAGCCTTCATTGCTTTTGGGAAAACATACTTTTGACCAATTGTAATTTTTTCCTGATCAGTATAACTAGGCATCATAATAGGTTCTATTCTGTCCATGACAGCTGTTGATATATTGGTTGTGTTATTTGCGGTTGCTATAAAAATACATTCTGAAAGATTAAATGGATAATCAATATAATGATCAGTAAAAGCGTGATTTTGTCCAGGATCTAACAGTTCAACCAAAACACCCATTATTGAAGCCCTTCCCTGATCTGTTACTCTATCAATTTCATCAAGCAGTATTACTGAATTTCTTGTGCCAGTATCTCTTAAGGCTTTAATTATTTTTCCTGGTTCTGCTTCTGCATGCATTTTGCTTTGACCTCTTAAATCCAAAGGGTCTCCCATTCCTCCAAATGGGATACGGGCAATTTTACGGCCCAAGGCTTCAGCAATTGAATAAGCGATTGTTGTTTTACCTGTTCCCACAAGTCCTACAAAACAAAGAATGGGGGCTCTGTAGATATCTTGGCTCTCCCCTTTTTCTTGTTTTAATTTCATAACAGCCAAATATTCCAAAACTCTTTCCTTTATTTCTTCCAGTCCAAAATGGTGTTCATCAAGAATTTTTTTAGCATTTACCAAATCAAGATTGTCCTGAGATTTGGTGTCCCATGGAAGAGAAACTATCCAATCTATATATTTATTCATCCTGTCATATTCGGGTAAAAATGTGGGGGATAGGGTTAGTTTTTTCAATTGTTCAAGTCTTATCTGAACTGAAGCTTTTAAATCATCAGGGATAGTTGATTTTGTAACTTTTTCACCAAGGATATTTATCTCATCAAAGGCAGTGTCGGTCATATCTTAAAATTATAACACGTAAAGAGTATCTGTTTATCTATCTGAATTTTGGTCTGTTTGAAAATATCTCGAGGTAGGAAAATGTGGTCCGGATGATCTTCCACTATTAGTCCCTCTGTCTGCATTTCCACGATCTCTACTATTAAATCCACCAGTTCTTGGTCCTCGTGAGTAACCACCACGACTACTACCACTTGAGAAATCTCTTCGGGGACCGCCTCTTGAAAATCCTCCGCTATTTCCTCTATCTCCACCATTTCTATCTCTTTTACCAGCTTCTACTTTTTCATCCATCGCTGGATCCATATTCATAGAAAGATTAATTCTTCCCATATCGTCAATCTTTTTAACTCTGACTTTTATTTTGTCTCCAATATTAACTACGCTCCCAGCATCTGCAACATAACCTTCTTGGCCCATGTCTGAAACGTGAACCATTCCATCTTTTCCTGGAAGTATGTTTACAAAAGCTCCAAAAGGCATAAGTCTTACTACTTCACCTTCATAAATTTCTCCTGCTTGTACTTCTTTAGCTAGCCCTTCAATCCAAGTAATTGCTTTTGCAATTTTTTCTTCATCCATTCCCGAAATTGAAACTTTTCCATCGTCTTCAACTTCAATTTCACACCCAGTTTCTGCCATTAATTTTTTAATAGCTTTTCCACCAGGACCAATGAGTTCTCCAATTTTTTCAACAGGAATAGTTACAAGCCTAATCTTTGGAGCAAATGGCGAGACAGTTTTTCTAGGTTCAGCAATTGCATCGGTAACAACTTTCAAAATTTCTGCTCTTCCAATTTTTGCTTGATCTAACGCTTTTTCTAAAATGGCTGGAGTTAAATTTAAAGTTTTGACATCAAGTTGAATTGCCGTTACTCCTTTTTCAGTTCCTGCAACTTTAAAATCCATGTCTCCATTAAAATCTTCCAAACCCATGATATCAGTTAGAATTGCCACATCTTTTCCATCAATAATTAAACCCATTGCAATACCCGATACTGGAGCTTTAATAGGTACACCCGCATCCATTAAAGCAAGGGATGAACCACAAACTGAGGCCATTGATGTTGACCCATTAGAACTCATAACTTCTGAGACTACCCTGATTGCATATGGAAACTCTTCTTCGGTTGGAAGGACTGGAATTAATGCCTTTTCAGCCAATGCCCCATGACCAATTTCGCGTCTTCCTGGATTGCCCACTCTACCAACTTCTCCGGTTGTAAATGGTGGCATTGAATAATGATGCATATAGCGTTTTTCTTCTTCACCTTCTGCGGTTTCCAAAAGTTGCCCCAGTGAGGAAGCTCCAAGTGTTGCAATTGAAAGAACTTGGGTTTGACCTCTTTTGAAAAGTCCTGATCCATGAGTTCTAGGTAAAAATCCCACTTCAGCAGAAAGTTTTCTAACCTCAGTCAATTTTCTTCCATCAGGTCTTACCCCTTTTTTGAGAATTTGTTCCCTAATATAATCTTTTTTAATGTGATCTATTATTTCTACAACAAATTTTTTGTCTTCTATCTTTTCAAAATTATCCGAGACGGCATTTACTAACTCTACAAAATCTCCAGCTACCCCTTCATGAGTGGCCATATTTTTAACCAAAGCTGGAATCTTCTCATCTACTAATTTATGGACTTGTTTTTCAAGCTCTTTAGAAGGTTTATCCTCAATATAAATATCTCTTTTTATATTCATTTCTTCAGCTAATTCCACTATGACCTTATTTATTTTTTGTGCTTCATCAAAAGCTAGTTTTACCCCATCAATAATAACCTTCTCGTCTACTTCTCTTGCACCAGTTTCAATCATTAAAACAGCTTCTTTCGTTGAAGAGACAACTAGATCAAGGGGAGAACTACTAAGTTCTAAGTTGGTAGGGTTTACTATAAAATCTTTTTCAGAAAGTCCTAAATTAATAACTCCAACTGGTCCTTTCCATGGAAGAGTAGATGTGTGGACTGCAGCCGATGCTGCAATTGCACCTAAAACTCCCGGTGCATTCTCTCCATCAACTGAAAGAACAGTAATAATTATTTGGACTTCCTTTTTATAAGTTTTTGGGAAAAGTGGCCTTATAGATCTATCTATGAGTCTTGCAGTTAAAATTTCATCATCTGTTGGTCTTCCGTCTCTTTTCACCCAACGGGAACCTTTAATCTTTCCACCAGCATATAATTTTTCTTGATATTCAACAGAAAGTGGAAAATAATCTAAATCAATTTTAAGTGGTGCAGAAGCCACAGTTACCAAAACAACAGTATCTCCACATCTTGCCATAATAGCACTATCAGCTTGCTCTGCTAATATTCCCGTTGTGAGTGTGATGGTTTTACCACCAAGTTCAAATTTTTTTTCTATCTTTTTCATTCTTTAAAAATCTTTTTGAAGTAATTATTTTTATTTATTACTTATTTAATCCCAATTCTTTGATTAAAGCTTTACGCTACTAAGCGAAAGGTTTAATTTATTTATTAAGTCCCAATTCTTTAATTAAAGCTTTATATCTTTCTATATCTTTCTTTTGTAAGTATGACAGAAGTCTTCTTCTTTTTGCAACCATTGAGAGAAGCCCCCTTCTACTATGAACATCTTTTTTGTGTTCTTTTAAATGCTCAGCAAGTTTATTAATTTTTGTTGAAAGAAGGGCAATTTGAATTTCAGGAGATCCTGTATCACCTTTTTCTCTTGCATACTTTTTAATTAACTCTTTTTTTTCTTCCGCTTTTAATGCCATATTGATTAGTCATGATTGGCCAAAGTAATTATTAACCTCGCCAACATCAAGAGTGTATTGTATCAAACGAATCTTAAAATTACAAAGGGGAATTAACTTAAGCTTGTCCCTGTGTAAATTTTTGGTTCACTCCAGCTGGGTGGAATATCTTGTTGTATTTCTACTTCCGCTTCTTCAGGTGTCATTGAAGAAACAGATTCATCCCGACTTAAAAGCGGTTGAATATTGTTTACTTCTTGTGGCTCATTAAATGGCTTATTCGGTATTGCTCCCTTAGGAAAAGTATTAGCTAATACTTTTTTTGATCTTTGCCCACCAAGTTTTAATAATTCTGCAAAAATTTCAAATGTATTAACTGTTACATCTGGACTTTGAAAATTTTTACTTTGTTCTTCAATACCTGCTAATAAATTTGTAGCAATATCGGCATCAACTACAAAATCACTTTCTTTTAATAAGATTGCAATCAGCTCTGAAGTTGAACTTGCAGATCTTGCAAACGAAAGTACTTGTAAATTGTTATCTGTAATTTCCAAAAGTCTTGTTCCAACATGGATTAATTTGGCTCCAGATAATTCTGGACTTGAAATAATTGGGAAATGACCATCATTTGCTCCACCTATTAGAATAACTAAATCTATTGAATTCCCTGAATATTTTATATCTATCTGATCTTTTGTAGGAACTTTTTTACCAAGTTTAGGTGAAACAAAGAGTGTAAATAACCCATTTTCAACATCGGCTCTTACTTTATCAATATCATCAGCTTGAAAATTAACAAATTTAATCATTAAGTTTTTATCACCTAAATTAGAATTTATTTTGTCTATTCCAATCAATCTAGAATATTCTGCAGTCATTGAAGCTGGGCAAGTTATTGAAACGTTTTTATTAGAACTTAAAAGTGACAAATAAAGAGATAATCCACCCGCAACTTGATCCATTAATGGTCTTGTGGGAAGAAGAATTAAAACTTCTTGGGCAGAATCAATTAGCGTCTTAAATGAATTGTCCATTATTCTTTAACCGCTACTATAACATCTCCCGCGGTAAAATCAAGCTGGGGGGTAAAAAATATTCCAAACTCTTCACCCTGAGCTACTCCATTAATTTCTGATTTTTGCTTTTTAATAGAAATTGCTTTAATTTTACCTAATTCTATCTCTCCTCTTACTAGCCTTAGGTCTGAAGTTTTTTCAATTCTTCCATTAATCATTTTTGAACCAGCTACTTTTTTACCATTAAATGGAAAGCTTGTAATAATTTCAGCTTTTCCTAATATCTCTCGGAGCCCACTTTTTATTATTTCATCAAGTCTTTGTAGAAGTTCATAAATAATATCAAACCTTTCAATTTTTACCTTGTCCATTTCGGCAAGTTTTTTAACACTTCCTGGAATTCTACTTTCAAAAACAAAAATCAAGGAATTATTAGCCTTGGCATTTAAAACATCGGATTCTGTAACGTCTCCAAGACTTGATCCAATAATTGCAAACCCTTCTGGAATTGAAGCAGCTAAAGCCTCAAGAGATCCTGCACAGTTTGCTTTTAAGTAGAGAGGAATTTTGTTTTTATCCAGTTTGGAAAAAACTTTTTTTTCACTCTCTTTAATGTCAATTTTTTTATTGCTTACCATTGAACCAACATCTGGCAAATTTTCAAAACCCAAAATTTTTGCTGGTTCTCCTAAAGATACTTCTTTTACTGGTCTATTTTGAAAATCAAAAAGACCTTTGACTTTACCTGTTGTTTTTTCACTATAAATATCATCTCCAACTTTTAAATTTCCATTTCTAATAATAATTGATACCATATTTCCCCCTTTATCCTTATTTGTCTCGACAACAAAGGCTTCAAGTTCACCACCATTTTCTCCTTCAACATTATTTACCTCAGAAAGTAGAATAATTAAATCCAATAACTCTGTAAGTTTTTCCTTTTTCTTAGCAGAAACTCCAATGTATGGTGTTTGTCCACCCCTACCTTCAAAATATATTCCTTCTTTTTCAAGTTCAGTTAAAACAACATCAACAGAAGCCGCAGGTAAATCTATCTTTGTAATAACAACTATATATGGAATATTTGCATCAACGATATATTTAATTGCTTCTTTTGTTTGTGGTTTAACACCATCTGACCCATCAATAATTAAAAGTGCAATATCAGCAAGTTTACTTCCACGCGCTCTCATACCAGAAAAGATTGCATGTCCTGGAGTATCTATAAAAGTGATTTTGTTACCGTCCTTAGTTGTTACAACGGAGGCCCCAATTGATTGAGTAATTCCACCAGCTTCTCCAGAAGTTACATTCGTATTTCTTAAAGCATCAAGAAGTGAAGTTTTTCCATGATCAACATGCCCTAAAACTACTACTATTGGTTGTCTTTTTTGCTTCATATGTTTTAATTTTAAAGATACTTATACTTCTCATTTTTGTGTATCTTTGGTAACTTGTTCTTTTTTCTCTATTTTTTCTTCTTCTGTTATAGGTGCTCCAATTATTTCAATTTTATAGCCTGTTAATTTACTAGCAAGTCTTACGTTTTGACCGTCTTTACCTATAGCTAAAGATAGTTGATCTTCAGGAGCCGTAACTTCAGCAACTAAAGTCTTTTTGTTTACTTTAACTTCCAAATTTTCTGCAGGAGCAAGAGCCAAACTTATAAGTTCTGAATAATCTTCATTAAACGGAATAACATCTACTCTTTCTCCACCAAGTTCATTGGTAACGGCCTGAACCCTTACACCTTTTTGTCCTACACAACTTCCGACAGGATCAACCCCAGAAGCTTCAGAGAAGACTGCAATTTTAGTTCTAACCCCAGCTTCCCTAGCTACTAATTTTATCTCAACTGATTTAGCAGCAATTTCAGGAACTTCTCTGGCAAAAAGTTTAATCACAAAATCTGGATCAGCTCTAGAGAGAATCAATTCTTTTCCTTTAATTGTTTCTCTAATATCTTTAAGTAAAAATGTTAATCTTTGTCCTTGAGATAATCTTTCTGTTGGAATTCTTTCCTCTCCTGGCATAAATCCTTCAGTCCTGCCCATGTCAACTCTGACATTAGGACCGTCAAAACGAAGAACTATTCCTGAAACCAAAGATCCAATTTTTCCTGTAAATTCATCCATAATTACTCCTCTTTCTGCTTCTCTTATTTTTTGATGAATTACTTGTTTTGCTGTTTGAGCAGCTATTCTTCCAAAACCCGGAGGTGTTACATCTTTACCATCAACCAATACTTTTGCTCCACCATCAAGAGAATTAATTTCAGCATCAATTACTACTTCTTCAGGATATTCAATACCAATCTCTTTTTGGTCACGCCTAAAAGCGGCAATAATTGCCTGTTTAATAGCATCGATAATAGTTTTGGCATCAAGGCCTCTTTCTTGAGTTATGGCCTTTAGCGCCTGACTAAATTCTGTTCTTGGTTGATTATTTCCCATATTTTTTAATTCTAACTAAAAAGGTGGGCTATTCCCACCATATGATAAGTTTACATTAAATGAAGTTTACAGTCAACGAGAATGGGATGTCTCATTTTGTATTTCCACACTTCTATTGGTCAAGAACAATTGAAGCTACTTATTTTCTTGTTCGATAGATTTTGTCACTTCCTCTATTAGCTCCGTATAAACGGTTGAATTATCTTTGAAATTACTAATACTAAAATTAATTAATAAAATATTAAGAGAAGTAATAATAATAAGACAAAATACCCCTAATATATAGGTCTGTTTGCTAACAATAACCACATATGAATCTACAATCATGTCGTGCCACGCTCTTACTTCTTTATCAAAAAATATCCAAAGGAAACCTAACCATAAAAATGCACCTGAGACCATATAACCCATTTGATTTCTAAAGAAAGCTCTCCAAAAACTTAAATTTTGACCGTTTGGATTAACGATCCTTGTGCCGGTCAGAAGTTTACCCACTGTTCCTCCAAATTGTGAGATAAAAAATGAATTAATAGTTACCATTATCATGTTATTAATTAAAACTAAAATGATAATAGGCCACAATCTATCTAAAACATTCTCAATATTACTCGAGTATGACAAACGATAGACAAGATAAGTTGAAGGGATAATAAATAATGTAAGATCAATTAACCCAGAAAGTATTCTTAATATTGGTTTTGCTATGTTATTCATATTTGTTTTTCTTCTTTGTCTATTATTTGTTTAAAAAACAAGTTCCAATTTCCATAATTAAAAACTGTAAATACTGCTCTAATTGCCATATTAATTGAGCCAAGTAAAAAGAAAAGCACAATTATCGCAAATATTTGCGAGGCTGAAGGCATGTTAAAACCATCTTTAAAAATCGGGTAAATTATTAAAAAGCCAGGAATGGCAAATAAAATAAGTAAAGCTATCATTCCTAAACAGCCGACAGAAAAACCAATAAATCCATTAATAATTCCCATTATAAATGTTGGAAAGAAATTACCCTTACTTAGGCTAAAACCTTTCTTCCAAGCTTCCCATGGACTTAGGCCTTTAAGAACCATTAGTCTCTCGGCATAGGTGGAGACCATTGTAAAAATGGCAATTATAATAATAAAAACAAAGGCTAATAAAATCCCTAACAAAACTAATAATATTGTAGAAGAACTACCGGCAAATGAATAAATTAAAAACCCCAAACCAACAGCAATTAAGGCTCCAAATAACACCAAGAGGGTCATCCCAGTAGAAATTAGTCCAAAAATAATAATCTTTTTAATATTTGAAATACCATATGGAGAAATTGATTTTAAAGTTACTTCTTTCTCGTTATCTGCATCTTCTAAACCTTGTATTAATGCTCCCTTTGCCCAACTGGTTAAAATCCAGATAACAACTGTACCAAAAAGAATTACTAAGAAAATAACCACACCAATAACAAACCAATTTATAGCTGGAAAATTTGAAAGCCAATTTTGTAATGAATCAGTAGCTATTCCCAAGACATATGATGTTTTATCTTTAATATCCTCTACTGGTATTGGGGCAGGAGATTGGGAGGGTAAGGTTGTTGACGTACTAGAGCTTGAGCCTCCCCCGCCACCACCACTTCCACTTCCTCCTCCAAAAGCAGCTATAACCACTCCCACAACCCAGAGCCATTTATTCTTCTTTGTGATTTCCCAAGATCTTTTGATTATCTTGGAGTAATCAATATCCTTCATATTTTTATATGTTTTGAGGTTGAACTTTAATAACTATTGTATGAGCAATTTTATCATGCCATCCTTGTTTTTTTGAATCCCATATTACCCAAAAATACCCCAATGAAAAAACTAAACTAGAAACAAACTTGCCCACAATTTCTCTTAAAAATGCAGTTCCATATCCCGGAACTGAATTGTCACTTTCTTTAACAACTTTTATTTTCACTGCTTTTTTACCAAGAGTTTGTCCCTTTGAACCAGTGAAATATATATAATAAAAAATCATAAATCCATAACCTATTAAATTAACCACCACACTAATAATCATTGAGACTGAACCATTAGTAGATGGTGATGGTGCACCAAGTAAAGCCATCAAAATTCCAGAAATAAAACCTAGTATAAAAATTGGGATTGAAACAATTATTGCATCAATAAAACCAGCTAAAATTCTTGACCATGTTGTGGCATATTGAATTTCAGACCGTGGTTCAGGTTGTTGAACCTGAGGTATTGATGTTGGAATTGCAACAGGAGCTGGTGTTGGTGTTGCAGTAGGAGTTGGAGTAGAAACTATTGTGTTATTCGGATCCATATAATTTAGTATCTATTCTTAAAAAACCTTTGTCAACACCTAAAGACCCTCATCTCTTAATTCATCTATTATTCTTTTTTGTATTCTCGTTAATTTTTCAGGAACCATAATATTTAGCTTTACATACTGGTCTCCTTTACCCCCATGATGAAGATTTGTTACCCCCTTACCCCTAAGCCTAATCATTGTTCCGGATCCGGCTCCTTCTCTTATTTTCAATTTTACTTCTTCTTCAACTGTAGGAACTTTAATTGTTCCACCCAAGACTGCCATTGAATAGGGAATTGTGACATTAATATAAATATCATCACCATTCCTTTCAAAAAACTTATGGGGAGCTACATTTACCGATAAGGTAAAATCTCCAAAATTTATTTTTGTTCCCTCATCAACTCCTGCTGGAATTTTAATCTTTCTCTTTTTTCCTTCAATATTAAATTCTTTTTCAACGCCTTTAACCGCTTCCATAAATTCAAGTTTTAAAGAATACCTTGGAATCTGTCTTGCCCTTTGGGCCCCACCGAAAGGATTTCCCCCACCAAAAAAACTTTCAAAGATATCAAAAGGATCACCAAAATCAGTGTTACCAAAAGGATTTTGTTGTCCACCAGATGAAGACCAAGTATATGTAAATGGACCACCTTGTCCACCAAATCCTCCAGCAAATGGATTGCCACCGCCTCTTCCCCCCATTCCTCCGGGAGCAAAAGCATCATGGCCGTAATTATCATATGCCGACTTTTTATTGGAATCAGAGAGAACTTGGTAAGCCTCATTTATTTCTTTGAATTTTCTCTCAGCCTCTTCTTTGTCAGCTCCCTGATGTCTATCTGGATGCCACTCCAAAGCTTTTTTTCTATACGCATTTTTTATTTCTTGGGTACTGGCAGATTTAGTTATCCCAAGTAAATCGTAATAATCGTTTTTTGTGGACATATTTTTATTTATTGTTTGGTTTATTTATCATCTCTTCAGTTTGTTTCTTTTTTTGAGATCTACGATAATTCTCAATATCTGCCGCTATAGCTGAAGGTGTAGGACACACATTACCCTTGCCTGTCAATCCTTTTGTTTGAAACTCGTAATAACTTTTAACATCCCCCCCAAAACCGGCTTCACCAGGAAGTTTTGGTATATGATTATAAACATTAATTTGGCTATCCTTACGGGTATCCATTACTTATACTATGAAGTTATTCTACCACTTCACCCTCTTCAACCTTTGAATCGTCTTTTTTCTTTTCTTCAGTCTTTGGTTCTTCTGCCGCCGGTTGTCCTTCACCTTGGGGTGGAGGGGTTTGATTGGCATACATTGCCTTACCGACTTCACTTAAGGTCTCTGAGAGTTCTTTTGTCTTAGCTTCAAGATCTTCTTTTGATCCTGTCTCAAGAATGTCTTTAAGATCTTTAACTTTTTCATTAACTTTCTCAACAGCGTCTTTTGGAGCCTTGTCTCCAGCATCCTTAATTGATTTTTCTGCAGTGACAATCATTGCATCAGCATTATTTTTGGCTTTTATAGTTTCTGCTTTTTTCTCATCATCTGCTTTATTTTTCTCAGCATCTTCCTGTGCTCTTTTAACTTCTTCATCCGTTAAGCCAACAGAACCTGTAATTTTAATGTTTTGTGTTTTTCCTGTAGCTTTATCTTTTGCAGTAACGGTTAATATTCCGTTTGCATCCAAGTCAAACATAACTTCAATCTGAGGAACTCCCCTTGGGGCTGGTGGAATTCCGTCAAGAACAAACCTACCAAGTGCTTTGTTGTCATTACTTAAAGGTCTTTCTCCTTGTGTAATATGAATTTCAACTTGTGTTTGATTATCGGTTGCAGTTGAAAATACTTCGGTCTTGCTGGTTGGAACAGTGGTATTTCTTGGAATCATTGGTGTAGCAACGCCCCCCATTGTCTCAATTGCCAAGGTTAGAGGTGTTACATCTAAAAGTAAAATATCTTTAACATCTCCCGCCAAGACTCCTGCTTGTATTGCTGCTCCTACTGCAACAACTTCATCAGGATTTACAGATTTATTGGGTTCTTTTCCAAAAAACTTTTTAACTTCCTCTACAACTTTTGGCATTCTTGTCATCCCACCAACCATGATAACTTCATCAATATCTGATGCTTTTACTCCGGCATCTTTTAATGCATTTTCAACAGGTTTAATGGTTTTAGCAATTAAATCATCAACAATTGACTCTAACTTTGCTCTGGTTAATTTCATTGTTAAATGAATTGGTTGTCCATCTTTTTGTGTGATATATGGTTGGTTTATTTCTACTTCTTCTGCTGCTGAAAGTTCAATTTTTGCTTTTTCTGCGGCATCCCTTACTCTTTGAAGGGCTTGTTTATCAAGCCTTATGTCCATTGAATTTTCTTTCTTGAATTCTTCAGCAATGTAATCAACTATTTTTTCATCAAAATCGTCTCCTCCAAGGTGGGTGTCTCCGTTTGTTGCTTTCACTTCAAAAACACCGTCTCCAAGTTCAAGGATAGAGATATCAAATGTTCCTCCACCCAAGTCATAGACTGCAATTTTTTCAGCTTTTTTCTTATCCAAACCATAGGCCAAAGCCGCAGCTGTTGGCTCATTAATTATTCTTTCTACCTTAAGTCCCGCAATTTCACCGGCCTGTTTAGTTGCTTGTCTTTGTGAATCGTCAAAGTAGGCAGGAACTGTAATGACTGCTCTGTCTACTGTTTCCCCCAGATACTTTTCAGCATCTTTTTTAAGCTTCATCAAAACACGAGCCGAAATTTCTTGTGGAGTATAGGTCTTGCCGTCGATCTCAACATCGGCCATTCCGCCTTTTCCTGAAACAATTTTGTAAGAAACCATTTTTTGAGTTCTTTCTACTTCTTTGTCTTCAAACCTTCTGCCCATTAATCTTTTAACCGAAGAAACGGTATTTGTGGAATTTAGAATCATCTGCCTTTTGGCTACATCTCCTACTAAATTTTTAACAATTTCAACAACTGATGGGGTTGTATTTTTACCAGTATCAGAAGCAGAAATTACTTTGGGTTGTCCACCCTCCATTACTGCTACACAGCTATTTGTTGTTCCTAAATCAATTCCAATAATTTTACTCATGTTATTTATTTTCCTCTCCTTCTATTTTATTAACTCCATCTTTTTGGTCAAGATTCTTTTTGAAAACTTTGACTTTGGCAAAACGAACCACCTCTTCACCAAATTTCCATCCAGAAAGTACAATCTCTGAGATCATATTATTATCCTCTTCTTTGTCGGTTTCAAGTGTATCAATAGCTTCATGCAAGTGCTCATTAAATTTCTCACCAATTTGAGGTTTTACCTCAATAAAACCATCTTCTTTAAAGATTATCTCAAGTTGGCCAACAATTATTGCAATCCCCTGATCACCTAAATGTTTTTGAGCTTCTCTTAAACTATCAAGAATAGGTAATAACTTTAACACAAATGAAATACTTGCCAATTTATACATTGTGTTTCTTTCTTCATCAGATCTTTTCTTTAAGTTTGCGTAATCTGCCAAAGCTCTTGCGAGTTGGTTTTTTAATTCTTCGTTTCCTTTTAAATTTAGATTTTTATTTTCTTTAATTTGTTTTTTCATAATTTTATTTTGGTTTTAATTTTTTATATTAATTTTATAATCCCATTATATCTTCCAACATACTCCTATAATATCTTATTGTTGGAACTATGTTTGCATATGACTGTCTAACTGGTCCAATTACTCCCAACGCTCCATTTTTGTCTTTTACTTTAAAATGTGCCGCAACAATACCAACCGGCATATTTCTAAATCCCATATCTTCAGTAAACAAAACATCAAAAGGAGTTTCTAGTGGAAACCTATTGAAAAACAAGTCTATTAATTGATCTTCTTCGTCCATAAATCCGAAAAGTGAAGCACATGCCGCTAAATCTTTAAATTCGGGGTACAAAAAGATATTCGCATGTCCCGCCTGCCATACATTTCCATCATCTGTTGCAGCAATTGCCATTCCTCCTGTTTTTTCTGCAAGAGAGTGAGTCATCTCGTTTAAAAACTTTCCCAAGTTTGCCCTATCATCCCAAACTTCTTCTTTTGCTTTAACTTCATCGGCTAAACTTAATTGTTTTTCTTCCATTAGCTGATCAACATAGAATTTCATTGCACCTGAAGTTGGAACTCGGCCAGCTGAAGTATGAGGTTGTTTTAAAAATCCATTCTTTGTTAAATTTGACATCTCATTTCTAATGGTTGCGGGGGACACACCCAAATTGTATTTTTTCTCCAAGGAATCTGATCCGACAGGTTCTGCTGTTTCTATATACTCATCTATCAAAGCTTTTAATATTTGTGTCTGACGAGATGTTAATGCATTCATATTAATTAATAATAAAAATTGTTATTAGCAGTATCATAATATGAGTGCTAAGTCTTGTCAAGAGGAAATTTGACGGGCTATCTAGACACCATCTTGGGTAGTATTATTAGCATCAACAGCTGAACTAAATTTTTGTCCCAAAAGCATTCGTTTAAATAAATTGATAAAGGTTTCCAGTTCTTTTGATTTAAAGATTTTCAATATTAAAATATAAACTGACATTCCAACTATTCCCACAATGGCCGTTAAAACCAAAAGATTCACTGTATATCTAGTATCCAACACAAATTTTTCAAAAGGCAAATCAACATTTGTTATAAAAGATAATTTCTTAATCCAAACTGATTTATCAAAAAATTTCAAAATAAAAAACATAACACTACCTGAAACAAAACCTGCTAATAATGACTTTACAATTGGAATGTAAAGATTCCTTTTTGCACCATCATGTATTCTTTTGGTTATAAGAATAAATAAAATAGCTGATTGAATAATTGCAGATATAGAAAATGCAAGAGCTAGACTCCAAACTGGGAATTTGTAAATTATAACTAATACATAATCTAAAATAATATTTAAAAGTAATGTGGAAACAGAAACCAAAACTGGAGTTTTAGTATCATGCATGGCATAAAAAGATCTAGCTAAAATAGAATTGGCAGCCTGGGAAAAAATTCCAATTGCAAAAGCGGAAACCACTAATGATGTCTCAACTGTTGAATCCCATGTAAAAATGTCTGTTCCAAAAATAAGTCTAACCACCGGAATTTTTGCAACCATTAAAAAGGCAACAATTGGGGTCATCAAAAAAACAACTTGATTTAAAGTCTCAAATAATGTCTTTTTGAATGCGGGTAAATCATCAGCTTGGCGGGCTAGAGTTGGAAGGGCTGCCTTAGCAATTGATGTACCAAATAAACCAACTGGTAAAAGTTGAACTGAATTGCCAAAAGTAAAATACGTATAAGCTGGTGCTGAGATAAGTGAGGCTAGTGTTAATTCCACAAATTTGGCAACCTGCAGAAATGAAACTTCAATTATTCTAGGAATTGAAAGCTTGGCAATTTTTCTAACCTCTGGTGTTATTTTTAAACTTTTATTAAACCTGAAACCTAATTTGAAAGCTAATGGTAATTGAATAAGAAAATGAGAGGCAGAACCTACTACTACCCCAATTACAGGAGCATATAATTGGAACTGTTTTGAAAAAGCAATAGTTGCAATAATAATTCCTAAATTATAAAAAAGAGGAGCGAGTGCTGGAACAAAAAACCTTTTGGATGACTCCAAAACAGCCGTTAAAACGTAGGAAATTACAAAAAATCCTTGAGCTACAAATAATATTCTCGCAAGATCTGCAATCTTTATTTGATCAGAAAGGTCAAAACCAGGGGTAATAAATCTATAAAGTGGATGGGCAAAAATGATTACAATTGTTGCCAAAACCAAGAAAAATATTCCACCCCAGTTAGCAACTATTCCTGCAACTTGCCAAGCTTGCTTCTTTGATTCTTTAAGTGTTTTTGTAAAAATTGGAATGAAGGCTGAAGCAAATGTTCCAAAGACTAAAACTTCAAATACAGTATCAGGCAGTCTGAATGCAGCAAAGAAAAGACTTAAATCGTCAGGAGCAAAATAATGGGCCAATACTCTTTGACGGATCAAACCCAGAAGTCTTGAAAAGACAATCATAATCATGATAAGGGTAGCTGCCGATAGGACAGAATGTTGCTGACCTAAAAATAATGATCTGATTTTTCTAAAAAAAGACTTTGACTTAGCAAGGATTGTTAATTTCATTTTTTTTGATTATACTACTCGCATGCCGGTAACAAAAACAGCCAAAAGAGCACTGCGAAGTTCGAAGAAGAAAGAATCTATCAACAAAACAATTCTTTCTAAGCTTGAAATTGCTATTAAATTGGCAAAAAAAACAAAGTCTAAGAAAAATATTGAAAGTGCAGTATCCTTAACAGATAAGGCTGCTAAGAAAAAAGTAATTCACGCAAACAAGGCTGGAAATATCAAATCTCAGCTTTCCAAAATTTCTTAACATTAAGGTTAAGTCTCTTGTAAAGAACTCTCTTCTTTAGTCTCTTTTCATATGCTATATTGGTTATATGCCCAAAGTTAAAAATAAGCTTATTAATCTTTTGCCTCAAGATGAATTTGAAACTAGTATTCTAGGAAGAATCCTCAAGTGGGCTCTCTCTTCATTTAGAGTAATGGTTATAATTACTGAATTGCTGGTTATGTCTGCTTTCCTTTCTCGCTTTTGGCTAGATGCTAGAAATTCTGATTTAAATGAAGAATTAGATATTGGGAAAGCACAGGTCTTGGCATATGAAGACGTAGAATTAGAATTTAGAAACATTCAAAAAAAATTAAGCATTGTAAAATCTCTTTACAATGAGCCAAAATCGACAAAAATATTTGAACGCATTTCTTCAATACTTCCTCCTGATATTTTTCTTAACTCAATTGTCGTTAATCATGAATCATTTCTCATAAAAGCCACATCTTTTTCAGAAAGTTCAATCGCCCAATTTATTGCTAATTTAGAAGCAAACGATAATTATTCTGATATCACACTGTCACAAATATCAACTGGGCAGGATGATCCAAACCTAATAATTTTTACAGTTAATGGAAAGGTGAATGATGGCAAATAGTTGGAAGGACAATTACGCAAGATACAAAGATTTTTTCTTGAATATTTTGCGTGTTTATTATGCAAAACCAAACATCAAAATATATCTAGAACTTATTCTATCATTGACAACAATAGTAATCTTTTCAATATTTGCAATTAAACCCACGGTCTTAACAATTATTGAACTAAATAAAGAGATACAAGCAAAAGAGGAAACTGTTAGCAAGATAAATCAAAAGTTAGTAAGCCTTCGAAAAGTAAGTGATGTCCTTCAAAACGAGTCAGAGAGATTATCCAAAATCGAAGGGGCTGTTCCCAGTTCTGCCAGCCCTGAAACCATAATTACAGAAATTGAGAGATTAGCAAATAAAAACTCTCTTCAAATACTTAATCTTTCAATGTCAGATGTAGTAATAATTAGTGACAAAGAAATTAAAAGTAAAAGTAAAAAATCAAAAGATGTAGAAGCCTTACCAGCAGACGCGGACGAACTTCCATTTACGGTATCACTAATCGGATCGTATCAAAATTTAGTTTTGTTGTTGTCAGATATTGATAATGCCCTAAGACCAGCTAAGATAGATTCATTAGCTATAAATTCTAGTAAAACAGATGAAGGCAAAACTCTAGTATTAATGATCTCTGGAAGATTGCCTTTTGTAAAAAATTAATATGAAAAATAAAAAATTACCAAGCATAATTATTTTACTAATTTTAACCGCTATTACTGTAGTTTTTTGGGTGTCGTTTACTATCTACCGTGTTTTTACAAAGGAAGAACCAGTTGTTGTTCCAAATGAAATAACTGCTCCAATTAATTCAAATTTGGATATGGATACTTTGGACGAAATCGTGAAAAGAGGTCAAAATCAATGAAAAAAAGAGCTAAACTACCAACGATTTTAGGTATCTTAATATTAGTGTCAAGTTTAATTGCGGGAGTATATCTTATCAATTCAAGACAAGTTTTTAAATTAGGAGCACAGGTTGAAAGTTCGCCCAAGGATGTAAGAATAGGAAATATTACTAACAATTCAGTAACAGTCACATGGACAACAGATGTAGAAAGTAAAGGCTTTGTGAAATGGAACAAAACCAATGCCAACCTAAGCAAGGTTGCACTTGAAGAAAGTAGTACTCAAAGTAACGTGCACATGGTAAATATTTTGGGTATTGATGAGGGATCAGACGTCTTTTTTGTAATAAACTCAAATGGTAATGATTTTAAAAATAATAGTCTTCCTTGGAAAACTAATGCATCAAAACAAGCTGTTACATCAAATAATTCACTTTATGCAACAGGCATAATTCTTGCTCAAGACGGAACCACAGCCGCTAGCGCTATTGTTCATCTTTTGATAAATGGTGTAACTTTATCAACAATAACCTCACCTGAAGGAAGTTGGGTTATACCAATATCTACTTATATTGAATCTGTTCCAGAAACTACTGCTATAGAAATAAGTGTAAATGCAGGTCCTAAAGGAGTATCTCAAGCTGTGATTTACCCAACAGCAATTAAGACCACCCCAGTAATTCTTCTGGGAAAAACCTATGACTTCAGAACTATTACAAACGGAAATGAAGGTAGCATACCTGAAAGTAAACTCTCTGTTCCAGAATCTGTTGAGGCTTCTTCTCGTTTTGAAATTGATAAAAGCGGAGGTCAACCTGCACAAACTTCAGTTACATTAGAATCTGTTGATGAAGGGGAAATTATCACAACCACCGATCCAGAGTTTTTTGGTAAAGGCCCCTCCAAAACTAATATTGAAGTATCTGTTGAGTCAGAACTTCAAACTGTAACAGTAGCAACAGATAAAAATGGTGCATGGAGTTGGAGCCCTCCTAACAATTTAGAGCCGGGAGAACATACTGTCACTCTTAAATGGAGTGATGCTAATGGAGTTATTAGGACCTTGACCAGAAAATTTATAGTCTCAGCATCAGAGGGTCCAGCGTTTGTGGCAACACCATCAGCAACTACAGTAGCATCATCAACACCATCAGCTTCAACTACACCAAGAGCAACTTCTACAAGTATTGCAACAGCACCGCCAACACCTGAAACAGGAAGCTTGACAGGCACTCTGGGATTATTTATCATGGGTATTGGAATACTTTTAAGTAGTATCTATGTTTGGAATAAAGAATATGCCGAATAGAAAGTTTTTTAAAACAAAAATCAGTAAAACAAAATTTTTAAAAGTTGTTGGTTTAATTATTTTAATTGTTAGTTTTATTGTAGGACTGGTTTTGGTAAAAGAAAACCAAGACATTAGAGAAAATGCATCTGTCGGGGGTTGTAAATATTCTAGTGATAGGAAATCATGTCTTGCTACATGCTCTTATACTAGCGGGAACAAATGCAGATGGGATTTAGGGAATAATAAGTGCGAGGAGGGGAATAAACCATGTGATGCGCCATGGATTCCTCCCCAGACATCAACACCAACTTCCACTGCCACAGGGCCAGGAGTTATTGCAACAGCTAGACCAACAGCCATTTCTTCCAATAGACCAACATGGACACCGGGATTTACTCCAAGAGTTACTCCAACCAGCACACCAACATCAATCAATGTACCTGTTGGATGTTCGTACACCTGTGTACCAGCGGGAGTGTGCAAAGACGTAGTATTTCAAGGATTAACCTTCTCTTTTGCAGAAAGGGTCCCCGGTTTTTGTGGAGGTTCATTAGTTTGCTGTAGATTTAGACCGGGTTTTTAAAATCCAAGTTTAATATTTTTTACACTTCTTCTTGACAGTTTATCTATGAAAAGATAAAGTTAAATGAAGGTCTAGTATGCCCAATAACGATAATCAACAAAAAACAGGTGATGATGGTCAAACACCACAAGTGAGTTTTCCTTCCATTAGTGTTGAAGATACTCTTCCACCAATGACTACATCTAGTGTAACAACTACATCTACAACAAATACCCTACCACAAGACACCAAAAACCCATCTCCTGCAGATGATACATCAACAAGTACTGGTTCAGCCGCACCAAGTAATGATATTTCAACTCCTCAAATTATTGGTACCACAGCACCAAAGAAAAAATTTGCTGGTGGAAAAGTAATAGCTACAATTTTAGGATTATTTTTACTAGTTGGTGGAGTTGGGGCAGGAGTATTTTTAACAGGACAAAATCAAAATATAAGTGAGAAGGCCGCAACAAATAATTGGCAGGCTCCTTGTACAATAGATGGATGTTCAGCATCAAACTTCCCCACAGATTATGTAAATCATTACCGTTGCAATAATGTAAAATCACCAGGACAAGGATGTTCCGACATTGAGGTCGCTACTGGGGTCGAAAGTGCTTCTTTTCAGTTTAACTGTGGCACGGAGCAAATAGACCATTCTGGCAATATTGGTTTTTCTACAATATATCACGATGAGCCTTGTGAACCAGGAACTGGAGGTGGAGGTTGTCTACCTCTAATCAATATTTATGGTTCAGATTGGGTGAGGGTTAGTAATCCAAGCACTTTGGCACCAGGAGCTGCTGTACATGTGGGAATAATTGATCGATACAAGATAGCCATATTTAGTAAAGCTAAATTTACTATAAATGGTGTAGCTAAAGAAACTACAAAAAAGAGGGAAGTTTTCATTGTAGGCAACAGTGGTCCGAAGATGACTATCTTTTATGATGACTTTAATATCACAAGTGGTGAAACCAAAATAAATGCTCAAGTAGAATATGGGGGTAATTGGTATTAAATAAATATGAAAAATAAAAACAAAGTTGTAACAATAGCTATAATTTTAACCACTTTGGTTTTGGCTGGAGTTGCTATTTTTACTGCAATTAGACTTTATCAAACAAGAAATGTTGCTCCAACAGAGTCTGAGGCTGGTTCTGCCCCATCCGCATGTCAACTTACTTTCACAATAGTAGGTCCAACTGCTACAGCAACATCAACTAGTGCCCCAGGGTGTAATACTAGTTGTACAACAAACGCCAACTGTCCAACGGGGTATTCTTGTTGGGGTGAAGAACCTGGAGACCCCAAAGTATGTAGAAAAACACTCTGTAAGTGGTCTGCAAGTTGTGTTTGTCCAACATCAACAGCTACAGCGACAGCTACAGCGACAGCAACAGCTAGAACTGTTGTTTGTAATCAAGTGTGTAATCCAAGCATAAATCCTCCGATTAATTGTATTTCTACACTAACTTGTCACACCACTAGTACTTTAAGGGGTGCAAGTGGACTATGTAGAAACGAAGAGTGTCTAGACGAAACTGACTGTGGATGTCCGGGGGCCACAGAAACCCCAACCACAACACCTACCGTGACTGCTACAGCAACGGCAACAGATAACGCGACTGCAACCGCAACAGCGACAGCTACATCTAACCCAGAGTGTAATAACAATTGTACTGAAAATACCGATTGTCCTGATGGGTTAATGTGCAATATTCCAAGTGGATCTACTACAGGAAGTTGTAGAAACACCTCTTGCTTGTCTGAAACCGATTGTCTATGCCCTGTTGCAACAGCCACTGCTACAGCGACTTCATTGGCTGAAGAACCAAATTTACCTGACGCGGGAACTTCATGGCCAACTATATTAGGAACCGCATTTGGAATCTTGATAATTCTAGGAAGCTTACTACTCGCCTTCTAATACCATTAGATTTAAATTATCTGTGAAGTTTAAAGTATGATTATTAGCGCCAAGATGAAAACCAATAATAACTTTCATCTAATTTAATAGGGATTCTTAATCCTATCCAGTGAGGGTAAAAATAAATAAATACCAACAGTCCAATTACTAATAAACTTATTCTTATTTTAGGAAAGCGACGAAGAACAAAGCCAGAGGCTATAGCTAAAAATGGAATTGAGGGAAGGTAGTGATACAAAAACATTATTCTAGGAGATGCGATCCACGGTAAAAAGAAAATGAGGTAAGAAAATATTACAAAACCTAATTTTTTTAGTTTCTCCTTTGCTGAAATAAAAAAACTTAAAATAACTGAGAACAACCCAAACCAAAAAATAATTGGATTACCAAAAGCATAGATTCTAGCAACTTGCCCATTTATTTCTTGTCCATCATAAAGATATATTGGTCTAAGTAAAAGTGGCCAACTCCATGCAGGTGATGTGTATGGATGCTCTGCAACAAGGTTAGTGTGATACCACCACATTTGTTTTTGAACTTCTACAAACTGATCCCAAGTATGCCCTGTTGTAAACATGATTCCATAGCTAGCAATGTAAATTGCAACAGGAAGTATTAGAAAAGAGAGATAACTTACTTTAATTTTTTTTCTGAAAACAAAGTGGGAAACGAATAATATGGGCAGGGTATAAATTGCTGACCATTTTGAAGATATTGCAAGTCCAAAAGAAATGGCAGAAAGTAAATTGTTATTTTTAATAAATAAATAAACTGAAAGTAGAGAAAAAAACAGTAAATAAGAATCATTCATTCCTATTCTACTCATGACAAGGGCCAAACCATCCAAAGAAAAAATAAAAGCGGAAAGAAGACCAACTAATTTATCCTTGAAAATTAACCTAGATAACAGATAAACCAAAAGTACAGATCCTGTCCCTAAAATTGCTTGGACAATTCTCCAACCAAAACCGTTTTCACCAAAAACTGCCATTCCAACCATCATCCCTAATTTGGCAAGTGGTGGATGAGTCCACTCATATGCAAAACCTTCTGGGTGTGGATTCCACCATTCCCAAGCCTTAGGATCATTATGTAAGACTAATCCTGCCGTAAAAGCATGATAAACTTCATCAAAATATTTTTCTTTTGGTAAATTTAATTGATAAACCCTTGTACCAAGACTAAATAATAAAATCGCAATCAAAAAAATTTTATTTAATTTATCTGAAATATCCTTGTTAGAAAAATAGCTCTTTGTAATAACTTTTCTTAACTTAAATTTAAATTTGATATTGATCTTTTTAATAATTGAATAGACAGTTAAAACTAGAAGTGAAATATTAGTAATCACAAACACTTTTATGAAAACAGGGTTAAATATTTCTATAAAATTATCAGAAATCCAATAATATGCATACGCCAAGTTAGCTGTATAGGTTAAGGATAATCCAGCATATACAACTATCAAAAATGGATTTGTTGCAACAGAAATTAATAATGGAGCAAGTACAGGCAAAAGATGTCTTTCATGCATCCTGGTTAAGAATAAAAAAGTAACCAGAAGTGAAACAAAAGAAACTAGATATTGACCATTGGAAATTTTTTTCTTAAATATTAAGATCGTTATACCCAAAATTATTATTACTGATATTCCAAGTCCTATCCAAAAATTTATACCGTCTGGTTTCCAAAAACCAAAAAGTGCCCAAAATGAAAAGGCATTAACAGATCCATATGGATATTGACCAGCAGATACTAAGAGCCTTTCTGAAATAAACTTAAATAGATTACCAGTGTTGTTAAAAGGAATAAATCCGGCAACAAATATAGTCAAACCCGTTAAACAATACATTATAAGTTTATTAAGCTTAGGTTTCTCTTTCATGAATAAATATAAAATTGCAGGCAAAATAAACGCGGCTTGTGGTTTTATTAAAGTACCTATTGCTAAACTTATAGCTGATAGTATAAAGCTGGTTGGAAAAATAAAAACAGAAAATAAAGAAAATAAGGCAGTTAAGCTGTCTACCTGTCCCCAAAGCGACGAATTGGCAAAAATTGCAGGATTAAAAAGATAAAAGAGGCTTCCCGCAATCGCCCATTTTTTTGTAGTTTTCTCCTTATTTAAAATTTTATAAATTAAGTATCCAATCAAGAGATCTGCAAAAATTGCAGGTAATTTAAATATAATTGTCTGCAATTCTGGAAATATTAAATTTATCTTTCCCAACAGCCACAATACATAAAGATATCCCGGAAGGTAATCAGACCAACCGTTGTAAAAGTTTTTAAAGCCTGTTTCCGCTAGTGAGTTTGCCCAAGCAACAAAAGTTCCATGATCAAGTTGTAACGTTCCAAAATTGGAAATAAAAAGTCTAAAAACTAAGGCAGAAAAAAGAATTAAAGTAATGTTAAAATTAACTTTGTGGAAAAACTTAAATTTTTGACAAAATTTCATTTTGATTGTATCAAGTTTAAACATTTTTTGATTCCTCTCGTACTATTTCTAGGCAGTTTCTTAATTTACAAATATATATATCCTGAACCTAGAAACTGGTATGACCACTATTTATATCTTACAAAATCATTTCTTGTTGGTCGTGTAGATATACCAGATCTACCTACATTTTACCATGATAAATTGGAATTTGAAGGTAAAACTTATATTCCTTTTCCTCCGGGATCATCAATCCTTTTAGTTCCGTTTGTTTATATTTATCAAACAATTACCCAACAACAAGTTTCAATACTTATTGGTGCGCTTGACTTAGTCTTGATGTACATACTTTTACTTAACTTCACATCCAGAAAGAATTCTCTTCTTTTGTCTATATTTTTAGGTCTTGGCACATCTTTTTTTTGGTCAGCGGTTGTAGGAACGACATGGTTTTTTGCTCACATTGTGGCTATCTTTTTTCTAACCCTTTCATTAATTTTTCACTTTAATAAAAAGGATTTTGTCTCTGGAATTTTATTTGCACTTGCTGCTTTAACAAGAATGCCTTTGGTTTTGGCCGGAATTTTCTATCTTTTCTCACTATGGAAAAACAAGAAAAGATTTTTATTTTTCTTGCTGGGGGCTTTTATTTTTATACCATCGCTTTTTACTTACGATTACCTTCGATTTGGAAATCCTTTTAAAACTGGTTATAACGAAGTTTATCTACAATATGCAGGGTCAGATTATCCCTATACCATAAAACAAATAATTAACCCCGGAACAAGGGTCAATGGTTATTTTGATATTAAAAATTTATCCATGCATCTTTATACCTTTCTTTTGATGCCACCCGACATAAATATTAATAAAGGTATTGTTAGAGACTTAAAACCATCACCTTTCGGTATGGGAATAATCTTTACTTCTCCTCTTCTATTTTTGGCCTTAAAGCCAAAATTTAAAAGGGGTCTGGAGTTAAGCTTAATATTAACTTCATGTATAGTTGCTATCCCAAGTCTTTTGCATGTCATGCAGGGCTGGGTCCAATTTGGCTATAGGTTCGTCTTAGATTTTATAGTTTTTCTAATGATAATTTTAGCGATTCGTTTCAAACCAACAAAATTAAATATACTTTTAATTCTCATCTCAGTAATAGTTAATTTTTGGGGGGTTTCGTGGGCAATTCAATTAGGTTGGTAATATGAATTTTAAAACTAAATTAATAATTACACTATTTTGTTTAGGAGTTTTGGTAATTTATTTTTTTACGTCTGGCGGAAAAACACCATTTAATCATTTTATCCTTCTTGCTGATTCGTTTTTAAAAGGAAGAATTTACGTTGAAGGTGAATATCCTTGGCTTGAACAAGTTCCACTGGATATCAATCGTTTTTATGTAACAAATCCTCCAATGCCAGCAATTATTTTGATGCCGTTTGTTTTTCTTTTTGGTTTAGATTTTCCACAACAATATATTGCCCATCTATTGGGTGTAGGAATTGTTGCTCTAACCATGGTTCTTTCCTATCAAATTAAAAAAGACATGAAACTTATGATCTGGTCAGGATTTTTAGTCGGATTTGGTTCAATTGTTTGGTTTCTATCTTCTGTCGGCTCAGTTTGGTATTTAGGTCAGATAACTTCTGCTTTTTTTATTACTTGGGCATTAGTTGAAATAAATGGCAAATCAAGGCCTTGGCTTTTGGGAATTTTACTGGGTAGTGCATTTCTTTCAAGAAGTCACATGGCTTTAACTTTTCCATTCATAATATTCATGAATTGGAGTAAATTTAAACATATTAAAAATTTGATTTCTTTAATTTTAGTTTTTTCATTATTTGCGGGGTTTGGATTTCTATATAATTTCTTAAGATTTGGAAATCCATTTAGCAACGGCTACAACTTAATTCCTGATGTTGATACATCACCTTGGTTTAGCCAAGGCCTTTGGAATCCTGTGTATATCCCTAAAAATTTAAAAATATTATTTCTAGCAATCCCTAAAATTAGACCAGAATTTCCATATTTAATTCCATCCCTTGCAGGAATGTCAATTCTTTTAACTACTCCTGCTTTTTTATATTCCTTTTTTTCCAAAATTAAAAATACTGTAACAAAATTTCTTTGGATCTCTATTTTAATTACTCTTTTTATGGTTTCTTCTCATGGTGGAACAGGTTTTTCTCAATTTGGATATCGCTTTGCCGTTGATTTCTATCCATTTTTAACTTACTTAACCATACTCGGGATTTCTAGAATGAATGGTCCAAAATGGTATCATTGGTTATTACTTACGCTGGGAATATTTGTTAATATTTGGGGAGTTATTTTTATTAATAAACTAAATTTTGTAAGTTGGTAACAACATAAGGACCAAATACTGCATCAATTTTATTGTATTTATCAGATACTGGTGAAAAATACATTAAGTTAAGTAATGACCCACCCTTCCAGATAAATTAGTATCCTTCTTAATAACATAGTCCCAATAATATTTTTGCTTCATTAAACCTAAATTCATTGAGATAATTTAGATCTGAGCTAATTGAGGGATAGATAAATCTCATCAGGAAGTAAATAAGAATTACCAAAATGAATCTTAAATAGAATTTTTTATCCATTCTGTAAAACTACTCCAATTACCAGAAGTTGGTATAAACACATATTGATAATCATATTTCTTATCATTTTGTGAAATCTTTATAAAATTTTCAGGAATTGATAAAAAGTGAATATTATCTCTCGATTCAAAAACAAGTCTTATTAACGAAATGGCTGTATTTTTATCAATATTTGTTTCAATGTGAGAAGAAACAACGTTATATAAATTACTAATAATTTTTGAGTTTAATAAAACATCCTTAGACAATAATTTATTTTTAATTGCCTCAATTACCTTTTGCTGTCTTGCTTCTCTAGCAAGATCAGTTCCTTCATCTCCAATAGCATTTCTGCTTCTGACAAACTTTAGTGCAGTTTCTCCATTCATTTTTTGAATTCCTTTTTCAAAGTTTATGGTTTCGTATCTACACTTATAAAATTTGTCTCCATCACACAAATCATCTTCTTTACCTTCAATTGGATATCTCTCATCAACAAAAGAATTTACGACATCAACCTCAATTCCACCAATTGAATCTACCAATTCTTTAAATATGGAAAAATCAAGAACGAGATAATAAGAAGGTTTAATTCCTGTCAGATAAAAAACACTATCACTTGCCATCTCAAAACCTCCATAATGATAAGCTGTATTGATTTTTGCTCTGATAGCGGGAATCCATATGTCTCTAGGTAGAGAAATAGTTGTAATTTTTTTTGAGTTTGGATTTATATTTGTAAGCATTATAGTATCGGTCAAATTTGGAGCGGCATGACCTTCTCCACCCTTGCCTAAAATTAAAATTGAAACAGGATTTTCAATTTTAGGTAATAGTAAATAGGTCGCCGTGCATAAAGAAACACCTAAAACAATTAAGACAAAAAAAAATAAACCAACAAACTTTAAAACCTTCATGCTACCATTATAAATAATATGGAGAACCTTAACAAGGAACAGCAAACGGCTGTTAGATACACTGGTGGACCCCTTTTGGTTTTGGCTGGAGCCGGTTCCGGAAAAACAAAAGTACTTACCGAGCGTGTTTCTCACTTTATACAAAACAACTTAATAAAACCTGAAAATTGTCTTGTTTTAACATTCACTAATAAAGCCGCTGGTGAGATGAAGCAAAGAATTGGAAATGTTGATATTGGTTTTGCTGGAACTTTCCATGGTTTTTGTGTAAGAGTTTTAAGAATTGATGGAGAAAGAATTGGAATAGACAAAAACTTCCTAATCTATGACGAGAGTGATCAAAAGGACCTTATTAAAGATATCATTAATGATTTTCAAATAACGGAAACGATTAAGCCTGCTGCAATTCTTCATGCTATATCAGAAGCCAAAAACCAAATGCTTGATCCAAACCTGTATCAAGAAATAGCATACGGTGATTTCGGGGAAACAGTAGCGAAAATTTATAGAGAATATGAAAAAAAACTAAAAGAAATAAATGCCTTAGATTTTGACGATTTATTAATTAAGGCAGTCAAGCTCTTTGAAATTCCGGAAATTATTAAAAAATGGCGAGAGAAAATAAAACATATTTTTGTTGACGAATGGCAAGATACAAACAAAATTCAGTATAAATTAGTCAAACTATTAGATGGAGGTAGAGGAGTAATAACGGCAGTGGGCGATGCAAGTCAAAGTGTTTACTCATGGCGTGGAGCTGATTATAGAAATATAAATTATTTAATAAAAGATTATCCAAAAATTAAAATCATTAATCTTGAACAAAACTACAGAAGTACACAAAACATATTAGAAGCTGCAAATGCTGTAATTTCAAAAAATACAACTCACCCTATTTTAAAGTTATGGACAGAAAAGGGAGGAGGAGAAAAAATATCAATTTATTCTGCCAGAAATGGTTTTGATGAAGCAGAATTTGTTACTAAAGAAATAAGAAAAATGACAAAAAAGGGTAAGTCTTTTAATGAAATTGCGGTTCTTTACAGAATAAATGCACAATCTCGTGTCTTAGAAGAATCCCTACTCCACGAAGGTATGCCTTATACCTTAATAGGTGGTGTCAGATTCTATGACAGAAAGGAAATAAAGGACATCCTTTCATACTTAAGACTTCTGATTAATCATAAAGATACTGTTTCGAAAAAAAGAGCGTTGGCGCTAGGAAAAAGAAGATATGAGAAATTTAAAGAGTTAGACATAGACACAGACAAATATACAACTCTTGAAATAATGGATACTGTCTTACAAAAAACGGAGTATCTAACCAAATTTAAGGAAGTTGATCCAGAAGACGCAGAGCGCTTAGAAAACATCAAAGAATTAAGATCTGTTGCCATAGAATTTCCAAAATTGATTGATTTTTTAGAACAAGTTTCACTGGTTGAAGCAGGCCCTAGAAATGAGAGTAAAAATGCCATTACCTTAATGACACTTCATGCCGCAAAGGGGCTTGAATTTCCGATTGTTTTCATTGTGGGAATGGAGGAAGGAATTTTTCCACACAGTAGATCTCTTTGGGAAAAAGAACAACTGGAAGAAGAAAGAAGGCTTTGCTATGTGGGAATCACAAGAGCAAAAGAAACACTATTTTTAAGTTATGCCAGTAAAAGACTTTTTTATGGAGAAACAACAAGTAATGCACCCAGTAGATTTTTATCTGATATACCAGAACACATTTTAAACGGAAGGTTGGAAAGTCTTTCAGATAATAGTTATTCCGATTCTCAAATTAGTGATGACGATCTAAACTTTGATAATATATTAGATAAGTATTTAAGATAATTAGTAGCCACTCATTTCAAATACTTTTTGACAATAACTACGGAGCTTTATGTTATTTTGATCAACTTGGTTAGCTCCATTTAAAATCAAAAGACCAACACCATATTTTTCTCTTAATTTTGGAAAAATGTAATTAAGCCATAATTTATAACCTTGATCCATAGATTCCCAAGTTTCAGAATTCACAAAGTCGCCTTCAGCCTTTTTTCCCTGTTTTAGTCTTCTCTTAACCATTTCTTCATAAGATATATAGTAAATTACCACAGCATCTAATAGATGCGAAGAACCTAGTCCTAACGTAAAAGTCGTAGCAAACAAATCATTAAAATCTGAACGAAGATATACATCTTCTCCAATAACAACAGGCCCACTTGTTCGAGTTATTGTTTTTTTGTCTCCAGATTCCTGAGCTGCTAATTGTGAAGCTAATAATGAAGTTGCAATAACATCGTTCGGCCCTCTTTCAATAATCATTCTTATAGGATCACCAAGTTTTTCATTTAACGCATCTTGCTTGAGCAATCCAGCAATCTGCTCGAGCCCTTGAATAAAAGAGGTACATTTTACAAGATTCCAAATACACATTCTTTTGGGGTTACCCTCTAATATCTTCAGAAATTTTTTTAATTCGTAGAGATTAAAATCTTCCCGCTGGCCATTCAAATCAACAACAAGTTCCGGCCTGTATATTTGTCTAAAACCTGGAATTGGATTACTAATCAGAAAATCAAGACCTGTTGATTTGCCGGCTTCAGAAAGGCCCATTATCTCTAAATTTCCTGTTAATTCTCTTTTTGGGGATGGTAATATTTCATTTTCTTTCCAAGAAGATGGTTCTTTATATAACCCATTTTTCCACCACGCATCTGGATGCCCCCTTTTTAGTGCCTCAAAAAATGTAATTGCCAAGTTCTGACGTGGATCAAATCTTTCCATTTCTTTGTACTTTACCCTAAAAACATAAATATATAAAATCCAATGTATAATATTGATATGGTGCATCCATTACAAACTAAGGAGTGGGCAGAATTTAGAAAAGAGTGGGGGAATGAAATTCTAACAACAGAGTTTGGAATTATTACACTTCATAAAATTCCATTCACAAACTTTAAGATAGGAATTTTTGAAAAAGGCCCCAAACCTACAAAAGAAATGTTAAACCAATTAAAAGAATTGGGTAAAGAGAAAAATATTATTTTTATTAAACTTGAACCAAATGTAGAAAAGGATGATTCAACAATCAATTTACTTTCAAAATCAGGATTAATCGGGGGTAAAACATTATTCACCCCCACGACTTTTTGGATTGATCTAAGAAAATCAGAAGAGGAACTTTTGGCCTCTTTCTCAAGTAAAACTCGTTATAACATTAGACTTGCCCAAAAACACGGGGTAAATGTAAGAATTGACAATTCAGATAAGGCCTTTGAAAAATATCTTGAGTTGACGGAAGAAACAAACAAAAGACAGGGTTTTTATTCTCACACACCCAGATATCATAAACTAATGTGGAAACATCTAAAAGGAAATATTGCCAACCTTTTAACTGCAACTTATAAAGAAGAAATAATAACCACTTGGATATTATTTACCCATGACAATTTTCTCTATTACCCATATGGGGCTTCTACAGACAAGTATAAGGAGGTAATGGCAAACAATCTAATGATGTGGGAGGCTATCAAATTTGGCAAAAAACAAGGATTAACAACCTTTGATTTGTGGGGAAGGGAAGAAGGTAAGGGATTTACAAAATTTAAGGAAGGTTACAATCCAAAAGTCGTTGAATTTGTTGGGAGTTGGGATTTGGTTATAAATAAACCTATTTATACCATTTACCGAGTTGTTGAAAAAATAAGATGGATTCTGCTTCGTCTTAAAGCTAAATTATAAAAGAATGGTTTACCACAAAAGATATTATGGTTGATATCAGACAATCAGTTAATTATGCAAACTACCTAAAATCTCAAGGGTGGATTGTAGAAAGAATCAAAAATACCAACTATTTTATTAAAAAAATACCTATTCTAGGATCAGTCTTAAAAATTCAAAGGCCTATCAATTTAAATTTCGAGACAATAAAAAATATAGAGAAGAAATATAGAATATTTCAAACCATTATTGAACCCACACTAAGTTCCAACATCCGGTCCAGAGTCCATAATTTATTATTGCTTCATAATTTTAAATTGTCAAATAGTCCGTATTTACCATCAAAAACCATGGAATTAGATTTAACTCCACCAAAAGAAAAAATATACGGCAAATTCACAAAAGACTGCAAGTACAGTATTAGAAAAGGGGAGAACTTAAAGATAAAAGAATACTCGACCCCAGAAGAATTGAAAATTTTTCATAGCTCTTGGAAGAAATTTGTTAATTTTAACCGTTTTGTGCCAAACCTTAGCAGTTTAATAAACTTAAAGAAAAGCTTCCCGAACAATCACAGTATTTTTCTTACGTCGCACAATAAAATTGGCAATATTATAGGAGGAGCGATTTTCACGCGGAGTTCACACGATATTGCATATTATTGGTATGGGTTTACCAACAAAGAAGGTAGGACTTCCCTATCCCAGTATGCCCTTCTCTATCAAGGAATACTATGGGCTAAATTGAATGGTTGTAAGATCTTTGACTTTGAGGGAATATATGACGAAAGATTTCCCAATAAATCTTGGTTAGGATTCACCCACTTTAAAAGGTCTTTTGGAGGAGATGAGGTTTCCTACTCCGGGTGTTATACTAAGTTTAGGTTTCCTTTATGATAATTGAAAAAAAGACTTGGCCCGAGATGTTTGAAAGCATTTTATCCGGTAGAAAAACCTTTGATGCAAGAATTGCCGATTTTGCAATTAACGAAGGAGACACCCTTATCCTCCGTGAATATGATCCTGAGACAAAAAAATATACAGGAAGGACAATAGAGAAGAAGATCACATTTGTGCTTAATTCAAAAGATCAAAAATTTTGGACAAAGAAAGACATTGATAAATCTGGGTTGGTAATTATGGGATTCAAATAACTTCACAAAAAATTGACTATTGAGTATAAATAATAGTAAAGTACTTGCAAATGGAGACGAAAAGGACGTTTTCAACGGATGTTGCCAGGTTAATTATGGAGGGATGGAAGGTATATAAGGATACGGTTGATTCCGCCGTCATCACAAACCCTGATAATCAAGATTATGTGCGTCTTGTGCAAAACGAAGAGGGAACGTGGCAAAAAGACAAACCTGAATTTATAGCTGAAGGATAGATTAAATCACTTCAGATTACAAAACATCCTATATTCACATCCTTTTTGACAGAAATAACTGTTGTTACATTTAAAATCCGATTTTTCTATCTCTTCTCTTATTTTTAATATCTCTTCTTTGACTTTATCTAAATCTTTCTTTGTTCTTCTGGTTATTATTTTTTCCTGTGTTTTGAAATAGTAAAGAGAAAGTTTTATATCTTCTGGTTTTACATTATAAAGATTTGAAACAGCCAAGGCGTAAAATGAAAGTTGAAGGTCTTTATCTACTTCCTTTTGTGTTGGGATATTAGCTCCTGTTTTGTAATCGATCACTTCAAATCTTCCACCCCCTAAATCATCTACCCTGTCAATTGTTCCGCCAATTTTCAGTGTTTTATCAATTGGAAGAATAAATTTCTGTTCTGTTGCAAGAGTTTTTATTTTTTTATCATATCCCTTTTTGATAAATTCGAGAAGATAATTTTCTCCCTCTTTATAAAATTCCTGTTTATGTTTTTTGTTTAAGTAACCTTCCTCTATCCAATTCTGTTTATACAAATTTAAAAGTTCTTTTTTGTTTTTATCGGCTTTCATTCCAAAAAAATCTTTAAGGGTGTTGTGAATTGACACACCAAACGAAATTGAGGCTGAGGTGGTTGTCGGAAGTTTGTATATATATTTTAATTTATAGTGAAGCGGACAATCTTTAAATGTCTCTATTTGTGAAACCGACAGGTAATCGATTTTTAAAATCTTGGTATTAGCACTACATACTTCCCTTTTTAAAACCGAGTAATTTTCAATTGATCTTGATTTACCTTTTTGTAATTGACTATTTAATTTTTTCCCCAAAGCTTCTATAACAAATGGTGATATTTTTTTGGCTCTCTTTGCATCTCCATAATAATCACTGGCCGTAAAATAAAGCTTCTCCTTTGCCCTTGTCATACCAACGTAGAAAAGTCTTCTTTCTTCTTGAGTATGATAATCTCCCTTAGGAAGAACTTCCTTAATTAGTTCATCAGGTATGGGTATTTGTTCGTGTCGTTCCCTTGAGGGAAATCTTTCATTTACAAGATTAACCAAAAAGACAACGGGAAACTCAAGCCCTTTACTGGAATGAACAGTTAGAATATTAACGGCATTATTTTCCTGCCAGTCGCCATCTGTCACCGTCGGCGTTTCTCCAACTTCGGTTAAAAGATCAAGGTAATCTACAACATTAAACACGGAGGCCTTCTTGTTTTCAATTTCGTATGCTTTAATCTTTTCAAAAAACTTAGCTATATTTTTGGTTTTGATATCCTCGCTGTTTTTCACCAATTTTTTAAATAATTCAATCTCATTAATAAAGTCATAAAGAATTTCTCCTGCTGATTGCTTATTCATGACACCCAGATGTTTATCAATAAGTTTTACTATTTTTATCAACTTTTCATCTTTACTTTCTGCAACTATTTCAAAAAGTGACACACTTCTTCGCTTAGCTATACTATTTAATTTGATTAAAGTAATATTTGAAATATTAAAGATTTCTGAAGATAACAGCCTATACAAATTTTCCGAATCTTCGGGATTACACAATACTTTCAAGTAAGAAATTAGATCAATTATCTCTTCCTTTTCAAATAACTTGGATGGGCCCAGAAATTGATTTGGTATCCCCCGCCTCTCAAATTCTCTGATAAACGCTTCTGCATGGTTATTTGCTCTTACAAGAACTGCCATATCTTTGTAATCATACTTTTTACTTGTTATAAGTTTGTCTATCTCTTTTGCAACCTTTTCTGCTTCATCTAAAACATTGGAGGTATGGATAAACTTAATTTCATCTTTTTTGAGCTTATTATTTGCTGATACAAGCTTTTTGTTTATCTTTTCAATCACTTCAAGCCTGTCGGGATTATTAAACTGGATTAAATCATAGCTTCTGTTAAGTATTTCTTGGGTACTTCTATAATTTCTTGAAAGCACTATTATCCGTGTTCTTGGGAAATTTGATCTAAATTGAATAACATTTGATACTGATGCACCTCTCCACCTGTAAATTGCCTGGTCGTCGTCAGCAACGGCTGTAATATTTTGCACTTTTCCGGCAAGAAGTATTGCCAACTCGTTTTGTGCAAAGTTGGTATCTTGAAATTCGTCCACTAAAATATATTTAAATTTTTGTTGATACACTTTCAGAATATTTGGCCTTTCTCTGAAAAGCTTTAACGTATTGGTAATTAAATCTCCAAAATCCATTACACTTTCTTTTATTTTTAAGTCATTATATTTTTTATAAGCATCCGCTAGTTCTTTTGATTTTTGTAATTCCAGTTTTTCTTCTTCGTCTTCCGGTTTTTTTATTTTTTTGGTCCAATTAATGTAATCTAACGGGTTTACACATTCATCTTGAAGTCTTGAGAAGTGTTGTAGTAACCCTTCAATAAACTTGTTGGGGTTTCCAAGAGGTCTAAAGTATTTAAGATCAAGTTCAAACAAGTTTCTCTTTAAAAAATCAATACTTTCTGCTTCTGTTGTCAATTTATACTTTGGGTCAAGACCGATATGAATCGCGTTATCTCGAAGTATACGGTCGCAGAAGGAGTGAAAGGTCATAACCCACATTTCTCCATAACCTAAAGGAAGCGCCACATCAATTCTCTCTTCCATTTCCTTGGCCCCTTTTTCAGTGAAGGTAAGAGCTAAAATTTCTTCAGGTTTGGCAAGACCTTTTGTTATCAAATATTTTACCCTTTCTGTAATTACTGTGGTTTTTCCAGTTCCTGCACCAGCAATAATTAATAATGGCCCATTGCCATGTTTAACAGCTTCCAATTGTTCTTTGTTTAGTTTTTTCTCTGACATAAATATTCTTATGCAGATTGTATCATGAGGTTAACAATTACTTAATTACTTTGATTATCAAAAATTTCAACGAAGTCTATTAACTACACTTAAAAACTTATCTAATCCATCATCTAAGACTTTTCTGTCGATTGTTAGAGGTGGCATAATTTGAATATTACCGTCTCCTCCCAAGATAAGGTGCAGCCCCTTTTTGTAACATTCCTTGATAACCTTGTTAGCATATGCATCATCAAAGTCCATAGATTTTTTATCTTTGACAAACATAATTCCTATTTCCATCCCCAATCCTTGTATTTCACCAAGCCTTGGATGATCAGCTAACTCTTTCTTTAGATTATTCATTATGTAATCCCCGTCTTTTTTTGATTTTTCCCACAAACGATCTCTTTTATGAACCTTTAATGTAGCTAGTGATGCCGCACAAGCCACTGATGTCCAACCAAAAGTAGAATGAGTTTTGGAGGCCGATAAAGAAACATCATTAAATTTATTATTTACTACTACGGCTCCAATTGCTGCTCCTCCATTTGACATTCCTTTAGCAAAAGTTGACATATCGGGAACTATTCCCTCGATCTCCATTCCGAAAAGCTTTCCGCAACGACTAAATCCTGTTCCCACCTCATCAAGAATTAAAAGTGTTCCATATTTTTTGGTTATTTTTCTAACAGCTTCTAAATATCCTTTTGGTGCAACAAATGTAGATCCCCAACCAGTTATAATTCCGGCCTCTGTAACCATAGCCGCTACGTCTTTATTTTTTAGTAATTTCTCTAGTTCTATTACAAAAAGTCTTAAAACATCCACATCTTTTTTACTATCATTTGTCGATTTTGGAAAATTTATTTTAATAAATTCTGGAACCAATGGGGCGACGTCCCGTGCCCATTCTGGGCGATATCCAATCGAAATTGTCCCAAAAGAGTGCCCATGATATGTGTCTAAACATCCTATTATCTTCTGACGTTTGGTCAATGCTCTTGCCATGAGCATGGCTTTTTCATTTGCGTCTGTCCCTCCGGTAGCACGACAAACAAAACTTAATCCTTTAGGTAGTGATTTAACAAGCTCCTCGGCATATTCTTCTTGAATTGGATCATCCATCCACATAGCAGCATAAACATTTTTCCTTGCCTGTTTTATAATCGCGACATTGACTTCAGGATTGTTCCATCCTAAGTTAGTAACGTTCCAACCCGAAGTAAAATCAATAAGTTTTTTCCCTTCCGTATTCCAAAGGAAACTTCCTTCAGCTTTTTTAATCCCAAATGTCCAATCACAAAAGTCTGAATAAATTATATTATTCTTAATCATCTTAGTATTATTCCAATTCTTTCACTTTCTTTTTTACACCTTCATCAAGATTTTGTGTAGATGTAATTTTTTGACCAAGATTAGTAAAACTTGTAAAAACATTACCCATCATATTTGTAGCATTTACTAAGTGTTTTTGTAATGTTCCTAAGTTTTCTTCTACTTTTCCATAATCTTTCTTTATAGCTCGAAGTGATGAAAGTATTTCTTGAGCCTGTTTTTCTATTTTTTGACCCTCAAAACTCATTAGGATTGCTTTGATATATGCGTAGAAAGTCGTCGGGGAAACAGGAAGAATTCTTTTACTTTGGGCGTAATCAAAAAGTGTTTGGTTATTAACTATTTCATAATAAACAGCCTCTGATGGAATATACATAAGGGCATAATCTAAGGTTCCTTCATCAGTTAAAA
>Ga0208958_1000330_pt1 | contig 57286 bp, 46 predicted proteins | sample RifOxyB1_FD_184032 | JGI IMG/M metagenome (GOLD analysis project Ga0208958, IMG submission 184032) | Soil microbial communities from Rifle, Colorado - Rifle Oxygen_injection B1 (SPAdes) | ecosystem: Environmental > Terrestrial > Deep subsurface > Rock core/Sediment | place: Rifle, Colorado...
TTGGCTCAATCAGCTTGCTAAGTCCGCCCACGAGGGCTTCCACATCGGCCTCGTAGAAATCCGCGATCTTTTCAAGCATTTTGTCCAGGTTTCCTGTCGATTCCCCCACCTGGATCATCTGATAAGTCATTTTCGGAAATGTTTTGATCTTGCTGATCGACATACCGAGCGTTTGTCCCGCTTCGATGTCCGCTCGTATTCGGCTGGTGGCTTCTTCGAGAACCACGTTCCCGATCGTCGTCCGGCAGATATCGATAGCGTCGATCAGATTGATGCCCGATGTGATCAAGGTTTGCAGGGTCCGGGCGAACCGGGCGATTCCCCCCATCCGCACGATGTTTCCGAAAAGCGGCGCTCTGAAAACCAAGCGATCCTTGAACGCCCGACCCTCGTTGGTCTTCAGGTATCGTACGATCAGGAAGGAACCGATTACGATACCGCCCAGGATCTGAAGGACGTTATTCACGACAAAGTGCGAGGTGTCGATCACCATCTGGGTCGGAAGGGGCAGCTGGCCTCCGCTGCCTTTGAGCATTTCTTCGAATTTTGGGATCACGAAGCCGAGCATGACGCCGATGACTCCCAATCCGATGGAGATGACGATGATCGGATACATCATCGCACCCTTGATCTGCTTTCGAAGTCGGTCGGCGTCCTCGAGATATCTTGCGAGACGCTTCAGCATCTGGTCGAGGGAGCCGGACGACTCTCCCGCTCTTATGAGCGCGACATAGAGCTTCGGGAAGGCCGTCGGATAAGCTCCCATCGATTCCCAAAGATAGGACCCCCGGGAAACACGCTCCTTAATTCCAAGCAGGGTGTTTCGCATGGACACGTGACTTGATTGATCGGTGAGAATTTCCAGGCTCTGCAGAAGGGGAATGCCCGAATTGATCAGGACTTGCATCTGCCGCGTGAAAACGACCAGTTCCTGGTTGGTGATCGGCGCGCCAAATTTGAACAGCTGGCCGACATCTTTGTTGAGGGCGTTGCCGCGCCGGATACGAACAGGACGGATTCCCTGCCCGCGCAGGATCATCCGGAGTTCGCCCTCGTTGGCGGCGTTGAGGGTTTTCCTCACCTGTTTTCCTGACTTGTCAATTCCCTCGAAGTAGAAGTCGACCATCTTCTCACTTCCTGTCCACTACGAAGAATCTCGTCAGTTCATCGGGAACAGTCGTGTACTCGATGACCTCGTTTTTCGAGACGACCTTCCGGTTAACAAGGTCGATCAAAGCCTGATTCATCGTCTGCATGCCCGTCTTTTCCTGGCCGGCTTGCATGGCGGAGTAGATCTGGTGAACCTTGTCCTCTCTGATCAGATTTCGAATGCCCATCGTCGGAATGAGCACTTCGCAGGCTATGGCGAGTCCCGGCTCGAAACTCTTCGGAATAAGTTGTTGGGAAACGATCGCCTGGAGCGTGAACGAAAGGACCTGCCGGATTTGCTCTTGCTGGTGCGGAGGAAAGACGTTGATAATGCGGTTGATGGACTGGATCGCGCCGTTCGTGTGCAGGGTTGCGAATACGAGATGGCCGGTTTCGGCAAGTGTCAGGGCCATTTCGATCGTTTCCGCGTCGCGCAGCTCTCCCACCAAGACGTAATCAGGATCTTGGCGTAAGATCCGCCTGAGGGCCGTGGCGAAGCTCTTGGTATCGACTCCGACCTCGCGTTGATTGATGATGCAATTTTTGTGGGGGTGCACGAATTCAATCGGGTCTTCGATCGTGATAATGTGACCGAATTCCTCCCGGTTCAGGATATCGAGCATGGCGGCAAGCGACGTCGTTTTGCCGCTTCCGGTGGGGCCGGTTACGAGCACCAGACCATTGGGCCGGTGAACGATCTTCTTGAGCACTTCCGGAAGGCCCAAAGAATCGAAATCTGGAATTATCATCGGAATGCGGCGAAAAACGGACGAAGTGCCGCCCCGTTGGAAGAAGATGTTGCCGCGGAACCGGGAGAGATCCTTGATTCCGAATGAGAAGTCGATTTCGAAATTTTTCTCGAACTCGGCTTTTTGCGCGTCCGTCAGGACGGAGTAACAGAGTTCCTTCGCCTCGTTCTGATTCAAGGCGTCCATTTTGGCTTTGACCATGTTTCCATTGATGCGGAACTGGGGAGGGACTCCCGCCGTAATGTGAAGGTCCGAGGCATTTTGGTCGACCATTGTTTTCAGGAGTGAGGGAAGCGTCACCTTTGCCATCTTAATTCTCCATGGTCATCGAGATCGCCTCTTCGAGGGAAGTTCGTCCCTCGAGGACTTTAGTCATCGCGGACATTCGTAGCGTCTTCATGCCGTCTTTGATCGCTTGTTTCTTCAGCTCCATGACCGTGGCCCCGCTCAGAACCAATTCCTTCAGGGTCGTGCTGAAGTCGAGTACCTCGTAGATGGCTATGCGTCCCTTGTAGCCGCTTTGGTTGCAATGGCTGCAGCCGACCCCCTTATAGAGTTTTGCGTTCGAACCTTCTGGGATTCCAAGATGAACGAGCTTCTCGGCAGGGATGCTGTGCTCGGCCTTGCAATGGGAGCAGAGGGTGCGGAGCAAGCGTTGAGCCACGATCGTGTTCGTCGATGAAACGATCAGGAACGGCTCCAGTCCCATGTTCATGAGCCGGGTGATCGTGCTCGTGGCATCATTGGTGTGAAGCGTGGAAAGCACGAGATGTCCCGTAAGCGCGGCTTGTACCGCGACCTCCGCGGTTTCGTAATCGCGGATTTCGCCGACAAGAATGATGTCGGGATCCTGCCGCAAGAGTGCCCGAAGGACGCTGGCGAAAGTGAGCCCGATTTCCTTATGGACCTGGACCTGGTTGATGCCTTCGAGGTTGTACTCGACCGGGTCCTCGGCTGTCGACAGGTTATCGGTCAGCTTATTCAGTTCGGTCAGGGCTGAATAAAGGGTGGTCGTTTTCCCGCTGCCGGTCGGGCCAGTTACCAGAACCATGCCGTTCGGCGAGTAGATACCCTTCTTAAACAAATCAAGCTGGCCGGTTTCGAACCCGAGCTTCATCAGGTCGAGCTGGAGGTTGCCTTTTGAGAGGAGACGAAGCACTACTTTTTCACCGAATAGAGTCGGCATCGAATTCACGCGAAAATCGATTTCACTCCCGCCGACCTTTAATTTGATGCGGCCGTCCTGGGGAACCCGGGACTCGGCGATGTCCATTCGCGACATGATTTTCAGGCGGGCGATGACCGCACGCTTCATTTCGAGAGGAAGCTGGGCCATCTCGTACAGTGTCCCGTCAATTCGCATCCTGACGCGAAAACGTTTTTCGTACGGTTCGACGTGGATATCGCTCGCGTTTCTGCGGATAGCTTCGCTGAGAATGCCGTTCACGGCTGAAATGACCGGGGCATCTTGTTCTTGGGAAACTCCTGACTCATCGATCTCATGAATCTGCACGAGATCGAGCGCGGAAGAACCGTCATCGTCTCTTTTGTCTTTTTTGAAGGTCTCGATCGCCGCACCCACTGATGCGGCTCCGCCGTAGTACTTGGCGATCGCGGCATCAAACGCGGAATACGAGGTGAGCACGGCCTCGATGTTCATTTTCAAGCGGAATTTCAAATTCTCGAAACTTGAAATATTCGTCGGATCGCAAAGCGCGACGACCAGTGTCCCTTTATTCGCCTGGATGGGAATGACCTGCGATTTGACAGCCACGTCCGGAGGGACCAGGCGGATCACTTCGGGTTTGATTTCGAATTTCGTCAGATTGATGCTCGGTAGTCCGAACTTCTGGCCGAGGTAGTAGAGAAGCTTGGTTTCGGCGACGTACTTTTTGTCGATCAGGAAACGAACATGGCTTCTCGCGCCCGATCTCAGGCTTTCAGCGGCTTCTGTGAACTGCGCCGAGCTAATGATTCGATCTTTTACAAGTAATTCAGCGAGTTGCCGTGACATGGGATCCCGTCCTTAGGAGAGCCTAAACTGTCCTTTCTTTTATAGTGAAAGGGGTAACAATTTTTGTCAAGGCAACTGCCGATGCTGAAGTGTTATGGTCAGGAACTTCGGAAAAGCTTTTGAGCGGCTTCGATATCGAGCCCGATCTGGCGTTTGAGCTCGTCCATTCCTGAGAACCGGCGTTCATGACGGAGCTGCTTGAGGAATCGTACTTCAAGGCTGTTTCCGTAAAGGTCCAGGGTTGTTCCGATCAGGTGAGTTTCAGCCAGGGCTGGGATTGTTAACTCCCCTTCCGCCTGAAAGGTGGGGCGAGTCCCGATATTAGTGACGCTAAAATACTCGCGGGGCTGGGCTATTAGTGGATTTGGGCCTGGCTCAATTCCTTGCGGTATCGCGATCGTCGCATAAACACCGAACGGAAGTGTGAGTTTCGCATCGAGCTTCAGATTCGCTGTCGGGAAACCAAGTTGGTGCCCCCGTCGTTCGCCTTTGATGACGATGCCTCGATAGGAGAAAGGGCGCCCGAGAAGGTGATTAGCTTCCTCGATTTCCCCGCTGAGAAGATGTTGGCGTATCCGGGAACTCGACACGACCTCTCCGTCCCGTCGTTGGGGGGGGACGATCGTGAGTTCCACGCCCGTGCTTTTGCAGAGTGATTCGAGACAGGCCAGGTGTCCTCGGCGCTCTTTTCCGAAGGAGAAATCGTATCCGACGATTACCGACCCGGCGCTGAGCCGGTGGAGAATGATGTCGTTGAAAAAATCTTCGCACTCGATACTCGAGAACTCCCGGCTGAACGGCTGTTCGATCACCATGTCCACCCCGAGTTGTGAGAGAAGTTCGAGCTTCTCATCGTAAGTCGACAGGAGCTGGACGTGTACGCCGGGTTTCAGAGCGGTTTGCGGATGAGGGCGAAACGTGAAGACAACGCAGGTACCGCCATTCCGACGTGCCTTTTCTAGGGCGAGGCGGATGATTTCCTGATGGCCTCGATGGACCCCGTCGAAGTTCCCTATAGTGAGGATTACACCGGGCGGCGAACGGTCTAAATTTTCAATGCCTTGGATCACTTGCATGGGGGCTCAGTGGTCTTTCCGCGTCTTGAACCGGTAGCCGCAGCCGTTCACTTCCGAATCGATGGCATCAAAAGGGTAAACATGGCAATTAGCTGGCCGCAGATTGCCGTAAACACGACAGTATGGAATCCGATGGTGGTCAAAACCGAGAAATGGACAGTCGTAGATGAGTTTGCAGCAGTTCCCGCAACGGGCACACGCACCCAGCCGAGATTCCGAAACAGATTTCCGGATATAGTCCTTTCGAAAGGTCCCCAGAATAAATCGGCGTCCCTTTCGTAGGATCTGGCCGAGGAGGTTTCGTTTCGTGATCCTCTTCTGGTACCATGAATTGACGAAGTCCGCGGGACTCATTAAGAGACATAAGCCATAAAAGGGTGATCCGCGTCAACGCGGATTTAAGGCCTTACATGAAGACGAATTCGTTTCTGATCCGCGTCGCGATCTGCTTTTTTCTTTCTTTGATGCCGGCCACGGAGTTGGAGAACCTCATTTATTCGGAACGTATTGAATTCCGGGGTCGCTGGGGAGGCCGATTAAATATCCTGATCGTCGATGCCGGCTCGAGCGATCTGAACTATCCCGCCAACTTCCAGGAGATCGAAACCACTATTCGCGAAAAGGATCCCAAGCTGATCCTTGTTCCTTCGCGCTACAATCCGAATGATCTGATCGTCGATTCCGATGGTGTTGTCCGAAATGCTGTTTTGGCCCCGAAGGGCGGTCGTCCGTCCGTGACGTATACCGCGTTTCTCCAGCTTCGGCTGAACTTCGGTTTGGCAAAACAACCGAAAAAGCAACACTTGATCAATTACGCGGGTCCGGCCGGGTCAATTCCGCACTGTTCGTTGCAACAGGTACTGCGGGCTGAGCGGGGTACCTGTTCGGATTTGAAAGGCAAGATCATTCTCTTGAGCGAGGATAATGACAACCCCCAACTACTTCGAACGCCCCTCGGTGAGATGAGCCGAACGGAAGTGATCGCGAACGAGTTGAATACGGTCGTGAACCATCATCCTATTTATCAGGCGTCTTGGATCGAGCGCTCGCTGATATCGCTCGCCATGATTCTTTTGGGCGCTTTTTACATCCTTTATTATCCCGTTTTGATCAGTGCCGTGGCGGCGATCGCGACGGTTTTCTTTGTCATGGTGGTCTTTTTTCAGGCCATTTTCCAGCTTTTCAGTATCTACATACCCTCGGCAAACATTGCTGCCGCATTCCTCATTACCCATCTGGTATTTACGGGTTACAAGCTCGCCTTTCAAGAGAACATCCAGTGGCGCTCGCTCAAGCAGGCGCAATACCTGCGCGAACTCGACCGAATGAAGACAAATTTTTTATCCCTCGTGAGTCATGATTTGAAAACACCGCTTGCTCGGATCCAAGCCGTGGTTGAACGGCTTCGTCGCGAAATGCAGCTTTCTCCCGATGAGCGTTCAGATTGGAAAGAGCTGTTCGATTCAATCGAGAGCAGTAACAAGGAATTGAAACACTACATCACGAGCATCCTGAATCTTTCCAAAATCGAATCGCAGAAAGTGATTCTGAACAAGAAATCGAACGACATCAATCTTCTCATTCAGCAGGCTTTGAAGCGGCTTCGTCCGGTCGCTCAACAAAAGAGTATTCTTGTCGAGGAGAGCCTGGACCCACTTTTTTCGATCGAATGTGATGAGGATCTTATGCGTCAGGTCATCACGAACATTATCGACAACGCGATCAAGTATAGCCCGAATGGCTCGCGAGTGATCGTGAGATCGCGCGAGGAGCAGGGGTTTGTCAGGGTTGATGTCGAGGACTTCGGCCCGGGGATTCCCAAGGATCAACTGCCGCTCGTGTTCCGGAAATTCAGCCGTTTTCTTAGGCCCATGAACGAGCAGGTCAAGGGAACCGGACTCGGGCTCTACCTCTCCAAATATTTCATCGAGCTCCATGGAGGGACGATCGGGTTGAAGAGCACGGAGGGGAAGGGCTCCACGTTTACGTTTACGTTGCCGATTGAGCAGGGTTGAGTTGTCCCCGGAAATCGACTATATTGCTGCACGATGTCAGTACCTGTTATCCCACCGAACCACGCAAGCCGTGACCGAACCCGAGGCCCGACCCGAGCCCAAGCACGAGTTATGAATGTTCTGGTCGTCGATGACGAGCGCGATCTCCGGGGGGCGATCTCCCAGATCCTCACTTCGATGCGGCACAACGTGATTGAAGCGGGGGAAGGGCAAGAAGCTCTTCGGCTCATCCGCGAGCGGGGCGTCGACACCCCCGCTTCGATCCACATGGTCTTGCTCGATGTCTGTATGCCGGGAATGTCCGGCCTCGATGTGCTCCGGGAAATTCGGCAATTTGACCCCGCCATTACGGTTTTGATTATCACCGCGCACGGAAATATCCGGGACGCCGTCGAGGCGATGCGCGAGGGTGCCTACAATTACATTGAAAAGCCCGTTCAGGAAACCGACATCGAGGATCTTGTAGCCAAAGCGGGCGAGGCTCACGCACTCGTGCAGGAGACGGGGTTCACAGCGCCCAAATTGAGGCTCGATGATGGAGAGGAGTTCATCGGCAGTTCGCAAAAGATGCGTTCGGTATTCCAAATCATCCAGCGTCTTGGACAGGTGAATACGAGCGTGTTGATCCGAGGTGAGAACGGCACCGGCAAAGAGCTTGTCGCGCGTGCGGTGCATTTCAATTCTCCGCGGAAGGAAAAACCTTTTGTGGCCGTGAACTGCGGTGCGATTCCGGAGAATCTCGTGGAAAGCGAATTTTTCGGTCACGAAAAGGGAGCATTCACCGGCGCGTCCCAGCGACATATCGGGAAATTCCAATACTCCGAGGGCGGGACCCTTTTTCTTGACGAAATCGGCGAGCTTTCCCTTTCAATGCAGGTCAAGTTGCTTCGAGTGTTGCAGGAACGAAAATTTACGCCGATTGGAGCCAATCGCGAGATCCGTTGCGATGTTCGCATTATCGCGGCGACGAATCGAAATCTCGATGAGATGGTCCGGGTTGGCAGTTTTCGTCAGGACCTTTTTTACCGGCTGAACGTCATGCCTATCCAGCTCCCGCCCCTGCGTGACCGGATCGAGGAAATCCCGATGCTCGTGGAGCATTTCATCGATAAGTTCAATGTACTGCATGGACGTCAGGGGACTGAAACCGAAATCAGGGGGTTGCGCGAGAATGCGTTGAACGCTCTTCGAAATTACGTCTGGCCCGGCAATATACGGGAGCTTGAGAACGTTATCGAACGGGCATTTGTTTTTGAGAATTCCCGTTACATTACGATCAATTCACTTCCAGAAAATCTGTGGCCGAAGAGTGACAAGCCTGCATTAACGGGAGTTGATTCCGTTTCTGAGGGAGCCTCGCCCGGTGCCGCGGGCCCGGCCATTGATTTTCAGAACGAGAAGGAACAGTTCGAGCGCGATTTCATCGTGAACGCCCTGAAACGCTTCGGCGGCCGGATCAATCAGACGGTTCAGCACGCTGGAATCCCGAAGAACACGCTTCTTCGAAAAATCCGGAAATACGGAATCAACCCCGCTGAGTACGGCCCGGTCGATCAGGACGGCGAGGAAAAGTAAAACTGCTCGCAGGGCTAGGACAAAAACAGCATCTCTCGGTATTTCGGCAAGGGCCAGTAATCGTCGGCAATAACCGCTTCAAGCCGGTCGCAAGCTTCCCGAATGTCGTCCATTAGCCCAGCGACCTCTCGCGACAAGTACGTCGCCTTTTGGTCCTCTGTCGCAAAGGTTTCGGTTTCCATCGCTTTCTCCAGGGCGGCGCGCCGCTCTTGGAGCCTTGAAATCAGCTCGCCGATATGGTTCGCAATCGCCGCCTGCGGCGCATTGAATCCAGCCGCGTTGCAGGCACTGACGGCCGCGGCGAGGTGGCCGTGGTACGCGTAACATGCCGGTAGGATCTGGGTGTCTACCATCGATCGCAGAGTGTCGATTTCAATCAGCATGTTCTTGACGTAGCGTTCCGTTCGGACATGAAAGCGCGAGACGAGTTCAGCCTCACTGAAGACCTGGAGTTTCGAAAGTGCCGATCGTGAAACGTCGGTTGTCAGCTGCGTAAGTGCTTCCGGCGTTTTTCTGAGATTCAGTAAACCTCGGGTTTCGGCCTCTTTGACCCAATCGTCGGAATAATTATTGCCCTCGAAGCGGATGGCCTTGGTTTCGCGAATGGCTTCGCGAATAGTAGCGAGTACAAGCGCATTCGTGGCCTTACTGCCACCCGATTTTTGCTTAAGCGTCTCGGCCAGCTCGGAAAAACCGTCCGCGACGGCGGCGTTGAGGAGAGTCATCGGGAAAGCCGGAGAGGCAGACGAGCCCACTGCCCGGAATTCGAATTTATTCCCAGTGAAAGCAAGCGGCGACGTGCGGTTCCGATCGGTGTTGTCGCGCATGACCTCCGGAAGTTTGCTCACCCCGAGTCGCAAAACGGCGGCTTCGGAGCTTTGATCCGCACCGTCCTCGCTTTCGATGGAATTGAGGATCCGGGTGAGGAGGTCTCCCAGAAAAACTGAGAGAATCGCCGGCGGCGCTTCGTTTGCGCCCAGGCGGTGATCATTTCCCGACGATGCAATGCCGGCGCGAAGGAGACCTCCATGTTTATGAACGCCTTTGAGAATTCCCGCGAGCAGGAGAAGGAACCGGAGATTCTGGTGTGGCGTTTTTCCAGGATCGAGCAGGTTTTCGCCATCGAGTTCCTGACTGCTCGCGGCGACCATCATCGACCAGTTGTTGTGTTTTCCGCTCCCATTGATTCCGGAAAACGGCTTTTCATGAAGAAGGACCGCAAAACCGTGCCGCACGGCGACCTTGCGGAGAATCTCCATGACCAGCTGATTATGGTCCGTCGCGATATTCGCTTCCTCAAAAATCGGCGCGGTTTCGAATTGACTGGGTGCGACCTCGTTGTGACGGGTTTTGATGGGAACGCCGAGCTTATAAAGCTCGTTTTCCATTTCGCTCATGAAAGCCTGAACGCGCGCGGGGATACTTCCGAAATAATGATCTTCGAGCTGTTGCCCCTTGGGCGGTTGCCCGCCGATCAATGTGCGTCCCGTCATCAGCAGGTCCGGGCGCAGATGGTAAAAGGCACGATCGATGAGAAAGTATTCCTGTTCAATGCCGAGAGTGGGAACGACTCTTTTGATCCCTTTGTCGCCCATCAGGTGAAGGAGTTCGCAGCATTTTTGCGAAAGGATTTCCATGCTCTTGATCAGGGCGGTTTTTTCATCGAGGGAATCACCGTGATAACTGATGAATACCGAAGGAATGCAGAGTGTTTTGCCGTTGGTGTGTTCCATGATGAAAACGGGACTTGAGGGATCCCAAGCGGTGTATCCGCGCGCTTCAAACGTCGTGCGCATCCCGCCCGACGGGAAGCTCGAAGCGTCGGGTTCGCTCTGAATGAGTTGTGCTCCGGAAAATTTCTCGATGGGTCGATTGTTTTCGTCCAACGACAGAAAAGCGTCGTGCTTCTCGGCTGTGGAACCTGTCTGCGGCTGGAACCAATGACAAAAGTGCGTCACCCCGCGCGCCAGCGCCCACTCCTTGATCGCGAGAGCTACTGAATTAGCGATCTCATGATCGAGCTTTTTTCCGGTTTCGATTGTCGAGACGAGCTTCAGATAAACATCTTTTGGCAGCTTCTCCCTCATCTTGTGGAGGTCGAAGGTATTGATTCCGTAGTAATCGGAAATTCTCATCCGTCGGCCCTGAGCGTCCCTTGGCGGATCGAATTTGCGCGGAGTGCGCGTGTTCACTTCCCGAATGGCGTCAAAGCGGGCCTGCGCTCCGGTTCCCATGCTCATAAACGAATCTCCCAGTTTTCAATTGAGGGGCTGGACCCAATGCCAGTCCCTGCCTTCAGTTATAGCGAACGGGAACTCGCATTTCACCTCGAAACTACTTTTGGCTGGTAGAGTCAAGAATCCGAACGATGGAATGCGCTTCATTGACCCATTTTGCCAGCTCTGCGCGCGCCGCGTCCTCCGAAATCGCTCCCGCTGAACTGGCAAAACGCACCATCTCGGCGAATTCGAGAATGCGATCCGCCCTGTCCCAGAGTGGCTTTGCAAGGCCTCGTTCGTCGACCAGAATCGACTTCAGTTCGGTGCGTGGCAGCGAGCGCACGCCGATGGGGTAGACGCGTTCCAGGGCGTCAAAAATGGCATTCGTCATCAGTTCGTAGGTTTGTGTCACTTCTTGCCAGGATGCGCCGTGGGTAGCGGCTCGAGCGCCGGCCCGGATGCGTTCCCAGCTCTTGGCGTGAAGTTTTGCTTTCGATTCGAGGAGCGCCCGAGCGCTCGCGGAACCCGTTTTGAAAAGATCGAATCCGACGAGAATGGCGAAAATTCCAAAGGCTCCGATCGTCAGCCAGTAAAGCCAGCGCCAGATGGGATTCCCTCCGAAGAAGGGGGTGTTGAAAATTCCGGCGTCTCCCTTGGGGGGTTTCAGGTATCGCAGTTCGGCATTGCTGGAATTCGGGGTACTCTGCGGCGCGGGACCGGCCGGCCGGTTAAGTCGGACATTCCCGGCAGAACCCGGGGCCGGGGGTGATACGGCCAGAGAAATGGGCTCGGTCGAGCGGGTCACGTAGGCCTTTTTCTCCGGATCAAAGAAACTAAAATCGAGTGCCGGAATATCGAGCTTTCCCTCCGCCCTGGGAATGAGGAGGAATTCGAAAATCTTTTCTCCTATCCCTGCGCGCCCCGATTTGGAGTGTCCTTTCGAATCATAGAGCTCGATATTCTCCGGCCACTTCGTCTTGGGCTCCTCGATTGAGGCGAGGTTGCCGCGTCCTTCGACCTTCACGGTTAGAAGCACGGCTTCGTTTGCGCGAACCTCGTATTTATCGATCGCGGAACTGACGTTGAAGTCCCCGACGCCGCCCGAGAAGGAAGTCGGGCGCCCTTCATTCGGAATGGCTTCGACTTCGATCGTCACCGGATCGCTTCGATCAATGGCGGTTCGTGGCGTGAGCGCCTGGAAGAACTGCATGAAGGGGTCCTCGTCGAGATCCAACCCGCCGCCGTTTCGATTCGGTTGATAAGCATATTTCAACGACAATGGATCTATTTTGAGTTTGCCTTCATTTAGCGGATAAATCGCATAGCGCGCGAGCAGGGATCTCTCGTAAGCGACTCCATCGAGCACCACTCGTTCCGGACTCAATCTGCCGGTCGGGCTGTTTACCGGCATTTCGAGCTCTTCCCGTAGAAAACCGTTGTGAATGGGATATTTCTGAACTTGTATATTGAAGGTTCGCACACGCGTGTACAGATAATAACTGACGATGATCTGCTCGCCTTTATAGGCGTGTTCCTTGCTTACCTCGGCGCGGATAAGGACATTTTTGGCCGCGTGTTTGGCTGCGCCCCGAAGTCCGCTGCCGCTGCCTCCATAACCGCGCGGTGGTGGCGTTCCGCTGCCGCCGGGTGTCACTTTGACGATGATGTCGGGGGCAGTGTGCTGTTGTCCATTCACCTTGACGATTAGCTTCGAAATCCGGAGGTCGCCGGTTTTGAGCGGTTTCAATACCTTCGTGATTTGATGATTGTTCCGCATGCCGAATCGGCCGTTCTCATAATAGGACTGGACGAAAACGCTATTATACTCGTTCACCAAGTCAAAATCGGGAGCCGAGAATTCGGGTTGTCCGATGTTCATGTTCCCGTCGGTTTGGACGACCATCTTGAGCGAGACTGAGTCTTCGGCCGACAGGATGGCACGATCGACTTCGGCCGAGAAATTAACATCCGCGGCGTGCGCGATCGGAATTGGCGTGCCCCCGAGTAAACCTCCCGCCAAAAGGATCAGTATCTTCGTTGCTGCTGATCTACCAGTCTTTTTGAGTGCCGTGTGGATTTGCATTTTGCTTTTTCAATCGTCTCTGTAATTCGCGTTCCCGGTTTTTCAACTCCGCCATGACCCGCTCGGCGTCCTCATCCGACAGTTTAACAGATTTGAACTTCTGTTTGCGGGTTTCTTTGTACTCCTTCGGCTGGTTTTGCTTTTCTTGCGAGTCCTGTTCTTTGTTGTCCGCGTCCTGTTTCTGCTGCTCCCGCTTTTCCTGTTCCTGCTGTTCTTTTTCCTGTTTCTGTTGTTCCTGCTTCTGTTGCTCTTTCTGCTCCTGCTTTTGCTCGTCTTCCTTCTTTTTATTCTGCTGTTTTTGCTTTTGGCGTTCCTGGATCAAGAGCTCGAGGTTTCTTCTGGCGTCTTTTTCGAGAGCCTCGTCTCCTTCTGCTTTCGCGGAAGCGATCGCTCCGGAATATGACCGAATCGCCCCTGGAATATCGCCTTTCTTGGTCAGGGCGCCGCCGAGATTGTAGAGCGACTTGCCGAGTAACTTGCTGTTTGGAAGCCGCCCGTCCGGCGCCGGTCTGTTCGCGGCATCGAAGGACTGAATGGCTCCTTCCACGTCGCCTTCCTGCATCTGAATGACCCCTTGATTGAATTGGAGTTCCTGAAGGCTAGGGTCGAGAGCCTGGGCCGCGCCAAAATGCTTTTTCGCTTCGTCTATCTTGCCTTCCTGAAATGCGTTCAAACCTTTCTGGTTTTCAAGGTAAGTGTCGAGTGGCACGGAAGGCGGCAATGCCCATGCCGCTGAAGGCCGAAGCAGGTCCAAGGCGGAGACCGCGACGAAAATCAAGAGCAGGCCGGCTCTCCCGGAGCTTTCGCCGCGCTTGTGGCCGCGTTCCATTCTTAGCAGTCTGGAGGTGGATCTTTTCCAATTTGGAATTGTCATCTCCAGAAGAAGCAGCAGAACCGCCAGGGCCAACGGGAACTGATAACGATCCTCAAAAACGAGGAAACGTCTCTCGGCGTAATCAGAGCGACTCATCCCGGACATATCCTGGAGTAATTCCTCAATTTCGGATTCGTCAGGAGTGGCGTTCCAGTACCGGCCGCCGACGTCGTTTGCAAGTTGGAGGAGTGAGTCAGGCCTGAATGTACTCACGATGGGCTGACCTTTCCGATCCTTTTTGTAACCTTGCAGATTTCCGCTTTCGTCACGAATGGGGATGGGGCCGCCTTTTTGAGTTCCGACGCCGAAAATATAGAGTCTTGCCCCGGAGTCCCTGAGCTTCTTCGCGGTTTCGGCGACTTGACCTTCCTGGTCTTCACCGTCCGAGATCAGAATGACGGCTTTCGATAGGAGGGCGTCGCCGGCGCCGGCCGGGCTGTCTTCAGCGCCCCTTTCGAGAGCCTTGCGAACGGTTTCAAGGCCAAGGCCAAGGTCGGTTCCCTGGCTGGATACGATCTTCGGCGTCAGCAGGTCGATAACTTCGAGAACATAATCAAGGTCCGTCGTCAGCGGACACGCCAGATAGGAGCTGGCCGCGAAGGCGACTACCCCGGCCCGGTCTCCATGAAGGCGGTCGACGATCGATTTGATGAGATGCTTTGCCTTCTTCAGGCGACTCGGGGTGGTGTCTTCGACTTCCATGCTGTTTGAAACATCAAGGAGGAAGAAGATATCCATGCCGGTGACATGAGCGATCTCCTCATGACTGCCCCATTGGGGGCGCGCCATGGCCAGGATCGCGAATCCCATCGCGAGCAGCCAGATTCGTGCCTTGGCCATTCCGGAGGAATGATCAGTCTCGGGAGCGATCGATTTCCACGTCGCCTCCCGCGCGAACCGCGCGAATCGCTTTTTTCGGCGGTTTTCGTCAAACATCAGAACGAAATAGACGAGTGGCAGCGCGAGGAGAAACCAGAGCCAGCTTTGGGCGGCGAATTTCATGGCAAAACCCTCCACCAGCCGCGGGACAGAATTTGCTCGATCACCAGGATGAGAATGCCAAGTTTAAGAGGCTTGAAGAACTGCTCCTCGTAGCGGGTTTTTTCCTTCGAAACGATCTCAGTCTTTTCAAGCTGGTCGATCTCCGCGAAAACCGAGTTTAAAGCGGATTCATCCGTCACACGATAAAATTTTCCGGCTGTTTTTATCGCGATTTGCTCGAGGAGTTCCGGATTAAGCGCGTTATCAAACCATTGATAGCTCGTGATCGTCTGACCGAAAGGACCTGGCTGCCGAATCGGCATTTTCACCCGCCCTTCGCGGCCGATCGCGATCGTATAGACGCGGATTCCGTAGCCCAAGGCGAGTTCTCCGGCCGTGGCCGGATCGACTTGTCCGACGTTGTTATCGCCGTCGGTGAGCAGGATAATGACGCGGCTTTTGGCTTTTGAGTTCCGAAGACGGCTGACCGCCAGTGCCAGACCGTCTCCTATAGCCGTGCCGTCCTTGAGAACGCCGATCCTGGCATCGCGAAGGGCCTTCATCACGAGTCCGTAATCCAGCGTCGGTGGGGCGAGACTGAGCGGCTCTCCACTGAAAGCCACGAAACCGATCCGGTCATTCTGCCGGCCTTTGATGAAGTTTTCGAAGACGTCTTTGGCGACTTCGAATCGTGAACGTTCGGCCAGATCCTCGATATTCATGCTCGCGGAAATGTCGAGCACCATCATGATATCCAAGCCGCTGATGGTCCGCTCGGTCTGGCGGTAACTTGCTTGCGGGCGCGCGAGTGATACGACAAACAGTGCCCAGCCGAGGTATTTGAGTGCCAGAAGAAATTTCGTTGGTCGCAGGGACGCGACCGAGGCGGGGATCGGGAGCGGAAACAGAACGCGAGCGGGCCTGCTTCTCCTCAGCCACCATCGGTGAAGAATCGGGAGCAACAGAAGCAGGATCAGGAACGGCCAGGCCGCGAATCGCACTATGCCCCCCCCGGAAGAATTTGCGCCGGCGGTGGCGTACGCCGTGTGGTCAAAACGAGGTGCCGGGCATCTTCAAGGACTTGAATGCCGTCTCCTCCATTTGGGACGTGATCCGTGAATTTGACAAAATCAAGGCGGGTAAGAAGGCTTTCGAGCCGATCCAGGGTTGAATCCCCCAGTGTTTCCCGGTTTTCCAAGCACCTCAGGATTTCTGTCGTGGTGGACTCGATTGCATCGAAGCGGTACCGCGATCCGACATAGGTTTTTATGATCTCGGACAAACCGAAATAGTGGGCTTTGTACTGGCCGCCTTTCATGAGATTCCGTTTTTCGAGTTCAGCCAGGGCAGCGAGCGCCACCACGTCTTCCGGCTTGGGCGGTTCGACGGGCTTCGGCGCGACGACTCTGCCGCGCTTCCGCCATCGATGGAACGCATAAAAAAATGCGGCCAGCAGGACCCCGAACAAAACGCCGGCAATCAGGAGGACCCACCACGGAAAAGCCAAACCCACTGGAGGTCGCATGGGTGCGGGCTCCTGGGGTTTGGGGTCGTCAGGACGAATGGCTGAGCCGACTTGAATTGAGAACGGATTTGTCCTTCCGATCAACCGGCCCGAGCCATCCCGAAGCGGCAGGGTCGGCAGCGTGAGCGCTCCCGCTTTCAACGGAATGGCGGTGACGCCATTTTCGGAGCTCACGTCCCATCCCTGGTCGAAAAGACTTTCGCTCATCTGAGCCGGATCAACGGAGCTGGCCGGAGCCGCGCCAGCAATTTTAAGACTGAGACGATCCCCGACCTGGATTGTTTCAGGCGGATTTTCAGCCCAGTCGAGGTCAAAGGAGGGGAGTTGGAGCAATTCGGACTCGGCGAGGGGAGAGGGAGAAGTTGTCGGCGAAGCTTGCTGTACGGGCTCGAGTGCGGGCGAGCTCGTCGCGGTCGGGAGTGACAAGAGCACGCCGGTCAGAACCAGGCGCCACGAGAATCGCTGGCTGTCCGGCAAGTTTAGGCGACGCTTAGCGCTTCTGCCGACGAGTCCGGGCGCGAAAAAATCGAACCACGGCTTCTCCATAGTCATCCTTTGTCTGAAGCTGCAGGAATTCAACTTTGCCGCCTTTCATGGCGGCGTCCCTGCGGCTTTGGTGTTGTTCGCGGAAGTTCTTGACCCAATTCTTGAAATTATAGGACGATGTATCGACGAAACGTTCGGCTCCGGTTTCGGGGTCCAAAAAGAGAAGATGCCCGACTTCCGGTATTTCGAGTTCTCTCAGGTCCGAAACGCAGATAGCGACGACGTCATGACGTCGCGCGAGCCGTTTCAGCGCAATCGCGTAATCATCGGCCATGAAGTCGCTGATCACGAAAACGACGCCGCTGTGTTTCATGATCCGTCCGGCGGCATCCAGTGCGCCCTTGAGATCGGTTCCCTTTGATTCCGGCTCGTGACTGATGATATCCCGGATGATTCGAAGATTATGTTGCCGCCCTTTTTTAGGCGGAATGATGAGATCCACGCCACCCGAAAAGAGCAGCGCCCCGACCTTGTCTCCGGTGTGACTTGCGGCATAGGCGAGCATCCCCGCGATTTCGGCCGCGACTTCGGATTTCAGTTTCGCCTCAGAACCGAACGCGCCTGAACCGGACGAGTCGACAATCAGAAAAACCGTCAGTTCGCGTTCCTCCTCATATTTTTTGACGAGGAGATCGCGGGTGCGGGCGCTCACTTTCCAATCGATATGCCGGATATCGTCTCCGGGGACGTAAAGGCGGTGTTCGGAGAACTGTACGCCGTGGCCCTTGAAATGGCTCCGATACTGACCGGACATGAAATCGTCCACCCGCTTTCGCGTCGTTATTTCAATCAGGCGAACTTTTCTGAGAAGCTCATCAGCAAGCATCGTGGCTGGCCTTACGGAACCTCAACGTGCTCGAGAATCGTTTTGACGATGTGTTCACTATCGATTCCGTCGGCTTCCGCTTCAAAGGTCACAAGGATACGGTGCCTGAGCACGTCGTAGGCAATCGATTTGACGTCTTCGGGGGAAACAAATCCGCGATGATGGATGAAGGCGTTCGCGCGGCTCGCTTTCGCAAGCGCGATGGTCGCGCGGGGGGACGCCCCGACCTGGATTTGCTGGCGCAATTCCGGCATCCCTGCTTTTTCGGGGAACCGAGTCGCGAATACGAGCGCCAGGATATAGTCCTTCAGCTTTTCGTCCATGTAGATATCCGCGCAGACCTTGCGGCCTTCGAGAATGGTTGCCGGATGACATACTTTGGTCGCCTTTGGCGGTTCAACGGCGGACATGCGGTTCAGGATTGTTTTTTCCTCAATCTGGGTCGGGTATCCGACTTTGACTTTGAAGAGAAAACGGTCGAGTTGCGCTTCAGGGAGCGGGTAAGTTCCTTCCTGTTCGATCGGGTTTTGCGTTGCCAGGACGATGAAAGGATCCTGCATCGGATAAGTTGTTTCGCCGATCGTGACCTGATGTTCCCCCATCGCTTCCAAAAGAGCGCTCTGCACTTTCGCGGGCGCCCGGTTGATTTCATCCGCCAGGACGAGGTGAGTGAAAATCGGGCCCTTCTTGGGCGTGAATTCACCGGTCTTCTGGTTAAAGATCATGGTTCCGACAAGGTCGGCCGGGAGCAGGTCGGGAGTGAACTGGATACGCTGAAAATCCGCATGGATTACATCGGCCAGTGTTTTGATCGTGAGGGTTTTCGCCAGTCCGGGCAGACCTTCCAGAAGCACGTGGCCGTCACAAAGGAGAGCCATCAGAAGTCTCTCGAGCAAGGTCTTCTGGCCGACAATGACTTTGGACGATTCTGCCAGGATCATGTCGACGAATTGACTTTGTTTTTTGATTTCCTCGGTAAGCGATTGAACATCCATGTTAGCCATAGCCCCTGATCATACATGGATCAGGGCGCATCAGAAAGACCCCGACGAATCAGCGCAAAAAAATCCGGGAGTTCTTTGCTTTCGATGGAGTGGCTCAGGGCAATTAATACCCGATAAAAATCATCCGGATGATTGCGAGCAAGGATCAGGAACTGCTCGAGGTCGCCCTCGAGAATTCGAGCAGCGAGATGGAGCCGGATTTCTTTCGCGGCTGAAATCGCATGCGGGTTGTACGGGTCGAGAGGCTTCTCCTCAAAAAAATCAAGAATCGGGCGGAGAGCCTGATCGAGTTCGAGGGCCTGGTAATCCCGATTCGAGGTGACGAGATCGACATTCTCGACGAACTTCGTCCAGAAATCTTTGGCTTCCGGATTCAGATCGATTTGGCGTACTAATGCGAGGGCATCCGTGGCGAGGCTGGAATCCGCCAAGGCGCCGAAGAGCAGGCGGCGGAGTTTCTCCTTGTCGTCCAAGTCTGGATCTTCATAGAGAGCTTGCACAAGATCGGCGGCTCGTTTCGATCTCAGTGCCTTTCCGATATTCCGGGATCGCGCGGTGAAGTAGTCGAGGTTCTCGTCAAACAGGGGGCTCGCAGTCCTGAGCGCCGCCGGTATGATGTCGAGGTTTTTTGCGCTCGCGAGGGCATAATAAGCAAATTGCCGGAGCTGGGGCGCAATTCCGTCGTCGAGCGCGGCAAAGAGTTCCCCGAGGATTTTCCAGAGCAATTCGTGTTTGGGCTGATGAAGGAAAGTCCGGGTGATGTTCTGGACGAACGGGGCTGAGTTTTCTTCGCGCGCTGTCGCTCCCTCGATCAGAGCCGACAGCACGGTTTTGAGTGACGGATCTGGCGCGTCGCTCGAAGATGCGGCTTCCTTGAAAGGACGAAGCAGCCGGCCCGCTTGTCGGGTAGCCCCCATCTTGACGCCGAGCAAGGCAAGGCTGAGGTGATTTCGATCGCCCGCTTTCGGATTCCTGAACTCCGCGGGCGTCGAGTAATAAAGTTCGAAGAAGAGGTCTCGAAGCAACTTCATCCCGATCCCCGAGCGCGTTTCCCCCGGCTCTGGAAGATTCTCTCTGAGTACGGAGATCATCTGACGGATGTTGAACAGGCGTGCCTTCAGGGGCTTGGTGTTCAGCAGTTTCTTCAGTTCCGCAAATTGCTGCCAGGATAACCCTTCTTTGGTGAGAAATTCTGTGATGAGCGCCATATCGTCGCTGATGCCATTTTGAAACTCGGAGAACCTGAGCCCCATTTCGGAACGGCACTTCGGCATTTTGGGCATTCCGATGATCTTCTCAAATAATTTCTGAGTACTCTCGATGTCTTTTAGTGCCTCCGCGAGCGTCTGGGGATTCTTGTTCCGGAATTTGTTCTGGATCTGTGCGGGCCAGATTTCTCGTTCTTCGTCTTTCCAGGCTTCGGCGATCTGCGCCGTGAACTGCAGGCCGAAGTTCTTGTTCAGCAGGGGGGCAATGAAATCGGCGTTGACCAGAAGGAGTTCCAAACGGTCCAGTGTATTTACCAGGCGAATGCGCGGGCGACTTTCAAATTCGTAAACGCCAGGTTGAGACTCGGTCTGGTAATAATAAGGAATGGCTCGGTAATCGTTCGAATGGTTCAGCAACCATGATTCAAGCTCTTCGATTCGATAGTGGCGTTCTCGGGTGGAAGGTCCCGATCCCAGAGTGAAATAGCGCGCGAATTCGAAGATTGAGTCGAGGAGCGGCTTATCCTCTGCGCTCTGAGTCGGATCACCCAATTTTTGAAGCGCCGGTTCCAGCCGGTCCTGGAATTCTTTGAATGTCCAGCTGCGGCGCGGCCTTCCCTTGGGATCCAGGTCCCAGCCTGTGATCGCATGCTCGTAGTCTTCAATGATCTCCTGGACCTTTCCATCTTGATCCGATGAAGGGTCGCAATAACTTCTGAGAGACCGCCTGATTTGTTCTCGGACCTCGTCGTTGTACTCGGGTTTTGGAATGGGCGTTGGCTCGGGTTTTTGATCGAGCAGCTTCTCGCCGTAAATCATCAAATCCGGAAAGTCGGGATTCCTGAGAACCAGGTCGGAGGCGAGAAAGGCCTCCAAGTGCCGGAGTTTCGCCCGGACTTCTCCGTTCTCGACCAGGTAGCCCGCCAGATTAATCAGCGGCCGGAGCGGATCCCGCAATGCTTCCCCATCGCCGGTCAGCCAATAGGGTGCTGCGCTGAGCAGACGATCGAAGCGGGACCGGTGCGAACTGTTTTCAACAGATGAACTCCGAAGCCAACTATGGACAAGGTATTCGAATTCCGGTTGGTTTAGAGTCAACGTCTTTAACATTTCCACCGGCAACGCCAAATATGAGTGGCCGGATTCTGTTTTTGTATTTTGAAGAAAACGGATGGATTCCGTAATTTCCGAATGCTTCTGGTCGCCGTTCACGCAACTCAGGAAGTTTTCGAGCAGGTCAGCAAACCCCGGGTCTTCGACGTCGCTGAGCTTCTTGCCGAGGTCGATCCGGCTGCATGCAGGCACGGTTTCGGGGGCGGTGACAGGTGAGTTCTCGAACATCACTAGATCCGCGCTCGTCAAGTCGTGTCGTCGTTGAGCGGAAAACGGGGGTTCATTGAGACGCTGAATTGGGGTCGCACCCTCTCGGGCGAACTTATGGAAAATCGTGAAGATCGCGCCGAGCAGGTCCTTCAGGCGCCCGTCTTTCGACATTCTCGAGAAGAGTGCGACCGCGGGCTGAAATTCCGGCATATCGGATATTTCGAAAACGGTGTTAAAAACCGCTTCATTCTTCGTCGATTCGGCGAGGAATCGGTGCAGGATGTCGAAAAGAGGATGGACGTCGTTGATGTAATAGGCCGACCTCAGGTCTCTGAGAGCGGGGACTAGAATCGGCTCGTTCGCATTCATGAAATGTCGCAGGCTACGGACGAAATTATAGAGGCTTTGCTTTTTTGTTCGGGAGAGCACGTCCGTCAAGACATCATAGAGACTGCCGTTATCGAGTGTTTGAGTGGGTTCAATCACGAACTTCAGAAGCTCGATGAGGTCTTCCCTGTGCTCAAGCCGGATCAGGCTAACGACCAAAAAAAGATTGTTCCAGGCTTTCCGGCCGTTCAGTTCGTCGAGCAGGGGAGTGAGATGTTTGAAACCTGCCGAGTCTTCAGCCGGCCCCCCGTTCAAACCATTTCCCGTATCGGCCAGGATGTCGATCATCAGTTTGAGCATTGGACGTTGCAGATTGAGTGTCCTGTCCGGGTCCGAAGCGATTCGCATTAGCTCGGCTATCAGCCCGATGGAAGAGTGGTCCGCGAGACGCATCAGGTAAGGGTAATATTCGCTGAGTTGAGGGGGGTAGGCGCAAAAAGAACTCATGGACGCCAGAGTAAGATGGTTCTCCCGTTTTATGAACGAAGCCGCGTCCTCGGGAGTCCTCTTTTTTCTGGATAGCTCGGAGAGAACGAAGGCGGCGGGATCGGGAATCAAAGCGCCGCCCTGCAGGCAGGGCAGCTTTTTGTGGCTATAGTGAAGAAGCGAGGTCAATCCGTCGAGGACCAAATCCTGGTGCCCGTCCGAATAGGGTTGGAGCATGGAATCAAGAATCGCCGCAATTTTTGGAACGCCTGTTCTCAGTTCTTCAGGCTCTGTCCCGACAAAAGTATCGAAAATTTTGAAAAGATCATGGCTGATCAGTGAGTTGATGAACTCTCGCCCTAGAGCGACTTGATTCGGCTCCTGCAAATATGCCAGGAGATGATCAGTGATCTCGTTCAGCGAGCGGCGGCTCGGCCGTTCCGTTTTGAAATGATCCTGCAGGGCTTTGAATGATCTCGATTCCGCAAGTGTGAGTGCCGCATTGAGTGTTCCCGGAATCGTTTCCGGGGTTATTTTTGTCGAAACCCTTTCAAATGCGCGGAGGAGCTTCTTGTCAGGGTTCCGGCCCACGACGTGGAGGGTTGTTGAGGCAAAATAGCCGTCTTGAAGAAGCGCGACGAGACTGGCGACAAATTCGTCGTTTTCGAGGAGGCGTCCGACTTGAAAGAGTGTTCGATCGAGGACGCCGGCGTCCACCAGGGTCTGGTGCGTCTCTTCCAGCTGATAGAGAATTTTGGAATCATTCAGGATGTATTTGTTGATTGCCGAAACGATCGGCTCAAGTCGCGCATCATCCAGCTTTCCGACCAATGTCGCAAGTTCCTGAAGGGCACCGTTTGAATTGAAGCAGTCGAGCAACTCCCGCGTGGTTTTTACGTCGAGCGTGGGATTCGTGAGACTCATTTGGGCACAGGCCGCGTTCACCTGCCGGTAACCCGAATTTTCTCGGAGCGCCTTGTCTTTTCCATCCCCAAACATTCCGAGTGAGCAGCCTGTCGTGAGTTGAAGTCCAAGCCCGATCATGAGAATGGCGGACCCGCATTTTAAAGGCGATTTCGAGAGGTGTGACCCAGAAGGCCTCATGGGTCGAATTGGCGCACCGCAGCACATCGGAACCTTTTAACCAACCAGGATGAGTTCGTCAAATGGCATTTCAGTGCCGCCCGTGGAAAGTTAAGTAATAAATTGTTGAAATTACATGGTTTTTTCGAGCGGCGGTAACCTGGGCTTCATAGGGCTCGGCAAGTACCGCTGTATGAACGAAGATTGCCCGGCTCTGCTTGCCAAATCGCAAACGGTGCCCATCCTTGTCTGGGGAAAGCGGGCTCGGAATGACAGAATCTGACAATCAAAATCCATCACAGGCGACAGGCGCGGGAGCGGGCGGGTTAATCCTTACGGACCAGACGCTTCCACCGAATTTGTTTGTCCTCCCGATTAACGGCCCCGTCGTTTTTCCGACTTTGCTCGCACCGCTGCTTGTCACTCAGCCGCGTTTGGTTGCCATGATCGAAGAGGCAATCAATCGCCAGCGTGTGATCGGACTTTTGCTGACCCGCGACACCGCTGAGATCAAAGATGAGACGCGTCCCGCCGACCTTCACGACATTGGAGTAGCGGTTAAAATTATCAAGCGTCTCAGAATGCCTGACGGGTCCGTGAATCTTCTCGTTCACAGCATGAAACGATTCCGGGCCAAACGCGTGCTTTCCGACCAGCCATACCTGGTCGTCGAAACGGAGTATCTGAACGATATTCTCGAAAAATCGACGGAGCAGGACGCGTTGACTCGAACGGTGATCGCCCATGTAAAAAAGCTCTCGGAGGTAAATCCGTTTTTTACCGAGGAGATGCGGTTGGCGATGATCAATGCTCCCGGGCCGGGTACCGTGGCCGATCTTGTCGCGTTTGCCCTTTCTCTCCCGAAGGCGGATGCCCAGCAATTTCTTGAAATGCTTCCGGTAAAGGCTCGTTTCGAGAAACTTCTGGTCCATTTGCGAAAGGAACAGGACCTCGCCGACGTCCAGCGCAAGATTAACGAGGACGTGAATTCGAAGATCAACAAACTTCAGCGGGAGTTTTTCCTGAAAGAGCAGATGAAATCGATTCGGCGCGAGCTCGGGATGGAGGAGGATGGAAAGGAAAAGTCAGTCCGAACCTTTCGGGAACGCATCGAGTCTCTTCAGTTGCCCGAAGAGGCGAAGAAAAGTGCGTTGGAAGAGCTTTCAAAATTCGAAACTCTCTCCGAGAACTCGCCCGAGTACAACGTGGTCCGAGGCTATCTCGAAACGATTTGTTCCCTGCCTTGGAGTAATGAAACGAAAGACAACCTGGACCTTGAGAACGCCCGCGCCGTCCTGAATTCAGAACACTATGGTCTGGAAAAAGTGAAGGACAGGATCATTGAGTTCCTTGCCGTCCGCCAACTGAAGCCCGATCCCCGGGGTTCGATCATCTGCCTGGTTGGTCCGCCCGGAGTCGGAAAAACATCGGTTGGAAAATCGATCGCGAAAACTCTCGGTCGGAAGTTCTACCGTTTTTCGCTCGGTGGCATGCGTGACGAGGCTGAAATCAAGGGGCATCGTCGTACCTACGTTGGTGCCATGCCCGGAAAGGTGATCCAGGGATTGAAGCGAGCCGGAGCAAAGAACGCGGTTTTGATGTTGGACGAAATCGACAAACTTGGACAGAGTTTCCAGGGAGATCCGGCCAGCGCGCTTCTCGAAGTTCTCGATCCCGAGCAGAATCATGCGTTCCTTGACCATTATCTGGATCTGCCTTTTGACTTGTCACGAGTGCTCTTTATAACGACAGCGAATACAACCGCTAATATTCCAGGTCCTCTCCTCGACCGGATGGAGGTGATCGAACTGCCCGGATATACACTCGAGGAAAAGGAGGATATTGCGCTTCGCTTTGTCATTCCGAAGGAACTCGAGGCAAATGGCTTGAAGCCGGAGCATCTCCGTATTGAAAAAGCGGCACTTCGAAAGATGATCACGGACTACGCGCGGGAACCGGGTCTTCGGACGCTTCAGCAGCTCGTGGGTCGCATCGCGCGGAAGGCCGCGGCTCTGATTGTTTCGCGGCGTTCAACAAAGGGGCATCGTTCGAGAAAAACCTCCAAGCCCATCGTGATTGGGGCGGAAGAGTTGGTGAATTGGCTCGGTCCGAAACGATTCTATAATGAGGTTGCGGAACGGATAACGTCGCCCGGTGTTGCCGTCGGTCTGGCTTGGACTCCTATGGGCGGTGATATTCTCTTTATCGAAGCGAGTGATATTCCCGGTACGGGAAATTTGAAACTTACCGGTCAAATGGGAGAGGTTATGACCGAGAGTGCTTCGATCGCCTGGAGTTACGTGAAACGAAAAATTTCCCGTGAACTTCAGCTCGAGAGACAGTTTTTCAGGTCTCATGATTACCATTTGCACATTCCCGCAGGCGCGATTCCGAAAGATGGCCCCTCGGCGGGTGTGACAATGGCGACGGCGCTCTATTCATTGCTTTCCGGGAGAAAGGCCAAACATCGTCTTGCAATGACCGGTGAATTGTCCCTTGTTGGGAAGGTTCTTCCCGTGGGCGGGATCAAGGAAAAGCTCCTTGCGGCGAGACGGAGTGGTATTCAGACTGTTGTTCTCCCGAAGCTCAATCAAAAGGATATGGCGGAGGTTCCGGAATACGCACTCCGCGGGATGACCCTCCATTTTGTAAATCATATCGAAGATGTCTTCGCACTTGCTCTTGAAGAGCGTCAGCCCACGTCAAAACGGATGCTCCGGAACGGAACGTTCAGCAGGGTACTGCGTTCAAAAAAGAAAACGATCGGCCGAACGGCGCTGAAAAATTATTATTAAGCGAGCGACGAAAAATTAGTGTTGCCGGGTTTCTGTCCGAGCTTTTGCGCGGTTGATTTCTCTCTCGAGCTTGCTTGTTCTCTCTCGATAGATTTCAATCCATTTATCGACCACGGAAGAATCGGAACCACTCTTCGCCTTCAGCCAATTGAAATAATCCAGGCGTTTCCGATAGCGTTCAAGTTCAGAAAAGGCGATATGGCTCATTCTGATCTCCCTCCAGGTTAGTTGGACATCGGTGGCAGGTCGTTCGAGCCTTCCACGCTTTCGGAAGACATGATGACCTTTCCCGCGGCTACTTCGCGCAGGGCTGTCACGATGATACGGTTCTTGCTCTTCACAAGAGGCTCGGATCCTTTATAAAGCTGTCGCGCACGCCTGGTTGCAAGGTGCACAAGTTCATACATATTACCGACGCGCTTGAGACAGTCTTCGATAGTAACGCGAGCCATGAATCACTCCTTAGTGCCGATAAGTTCGGTGGTTCGGGATCTTTGAGATACGCTAAGTATCTAATTTTTTAGGCTTAGTCAAGAGCCTGCCAGAGCGGCGTTTTTGGACGCCCTGCGGGGGGGGAGGGGCCGGCGGGTACATCGTGTCGAGAAGCGGCTTGTAGTGCTCGTCTATGAACTTACGTCGGAGCTTCAGAGATGGCGTCAGCTCGCCTCCTTCGATCGTAAATTCATTGGGGAGAATCATGAATTTCTTAATTGTTTCATAGCTCGCAAGTTCGAGATTCGCCTCATCAAGGATTTTCTGAACGAGTGAAAGAATGCGAGGGTGTTTGATCAATTCGGAGTACTCACTGAAGAGAATTCGGTTCTCATTCGCGTACTGAATCGTTTGTCCCTTATTGAGGGTGATGAGGGCCGTCAGGTAAGTTCGGCCATTCCCATGAATCGCGAAATGCTCGATCAACGAGTGCTTTGCCACGAGTTGTTCGATTTTCAGGGGAGCGATGTTCTTTCCTCCGCTCGTGATGATGATGTCTTTTTTCCGGTCAGTGATTCTGACAAAACCTTCCGGATCCAAAATGCCGATATCCCCGGTATGAAACCAGCCGTCTTTGAGACATTCGGCCGTCTCCTCGGCCATTTTGTAATAGCCCATGAACACCTTTTTCGATTTCACCAGGATTTCGCCATCACTGGCAATTCTGATGTTTACTTCGGGCATGGGTCGCCCGACTGATCCGAATCGGGTTTGTCCCGGAGTATTTAACGTGATCGGGCCGCAGGTTTCGGTCAGACCATACCCCTCCAGGATACGAAGACCTATGATTTGAGAGAACTCACCGATCTCGCGGGGAAGGGGGGCTCCTCCGCAAATCGCGAAGTTCAGTCGCCCTCCGAACCGGTCGGACGCTGCTTTGAAAATCAGATTTCTCGCGAGGATGTATTCAGCCTTTTTTCCTACCGAAGGGGATTTTTTCGCGTGAATCGCGCCGAAATATTCCGCGCCGACGTGAGTGGCCCAGTTAAATAACTTTCGGTAAGCAGAGGGGCTGGATGCCACATCGTTGCTGATCAGGTTGTAGGCTTTCTCAAAAATCCGGGGAACCGCGAAAATGATCGTGGGCCGTATTTCCCGAACATTCGACATCAGCTGGTCCACGGATTCCGCGAACGCCTCCTGCCAACCGAACGCATAGATTGCCATCGATTCTACTTTCCCAAGAATATGAGAAAACGGCAGAAAGGACAGGAGGATTTCGTGCTCCGGCGTGACGTGTTTCCCAAACGATTCCACGCAGTCCCCAAGCACACTCATCATGTTTTCATGCGTGATCATCGCGCCCTTGGGCTGGGAGGTCGTGCCCGAGGTGTAGCAAATCGTCAAAAGATCGCTCGGTTTGGCGGCATTCAGGTTATCGGAAAAATGGGCGGGGGATCGGCCTTCGTTTTCATGGCCGAGCTTCTTCAGGGAATCGAGTAAGATCACCTCGCCGAACGGTGTTTCGGTGAACGTTTCGGAGACGGGCGGGTCGATCAAAACGATTTTCTTAAGATTCGGAAAGGCTTTTTTGTCGGAACTTTGTTTGGCGAAAAGCTTCTTGAGCTGAGTCATGTCCTCCACGATGAGGATTTTTGATTCCGAATGGTTGATGATGTACTTGATGTCTTCGAGGGTGTTTGAGGCGTAAATCGGGACGGTTATTCCGCGTGCCCCGAGGATCGCGATATCGCAAAGCGGCCACTCATAACGAGTGTTTGACAATAAGGCGACCTTATCTCCGGGGGCGACTCCAAGTTTCATCAGGCCAAACGAGGTATTCCGTGTGGCAAGGTAGAACTCACTGAAAGTGACCCGCTTCCAGGTCGCCGCCTGGTTTGCGAACAGGGGTTTGGGCTTATAATGAAAGGCAACTCGGTCAGGTGATCCCGTGACTCGTGCCAGAAACGTTTCGCCTACGGTACTGCGAAGGATAAACCCCATTTTCCCCGTGCCTTATCGCGCTTTCTTTTTTGCCACGTCCATTTCACGTTCGGCGGACTTCTTTTTCAACTCCTGCCGTTTGTCATACTTCTTTTTGCCTTTGCCGAGTCCGAGTTCAACCTTCGCGCGGCCCGATTTAAAATACATTCGAAGTGGGATCACTGTAATCCCTTTTTGGGTGACAGCTCCGAGAATTTTTTCGATTTGATGCCTGTGCAGGAGGAGCTTTCTTTTTCTGAGCGGGTCATGGTTCCAGATATTTCCATGGGAGTAAGGCGCGATATGAACGTTCAGGAGCCACGCTTCCGTGCTGGCCGAGGTTCTGGATATTTCGACGTAAGCGTCACGGAGATTCGGAGCCTGCTGTCGTAGACTTTTAATTTCGGTTCCCATGAGCACCATGCCCGCTTCAACGACCTCCTCAATGAAGTAGTTAGCGCGGGCGGCCGAATTCGTCGCGATCAGCTTTTCGCCGCTTCCTTTTCTTTCAGCGGTCATGGAGTTCCTACGTCGGACACTGGCACGCCTGGTTTTTTCTGCCCGGTCAGGCGGGACGGCTGGCTGTTTTGAGCAATACCGAGCGAAAGGATGATTTTGAAAGCTTCTTCGACTCTGAGATTGCTTTCGCGAATCTCGGTTTCCGGCACAATCAGATGAAAACCCGAAGTCGGGTTCGGCGTGGTTGGGACATAGATATTCAGGTACGTACCCGGTAATCCCGGCATCCGCGCCGGACCCGTGACAAACGCAATCACCCAAAGATCTTTTCTGGGATATTCAACATACACGACACGACTGAACTGCTGACCGCCTTGGGCTGCAAGTGTCTTCAAGAGCTGGTCAAGCGCGCTGTAAATGCTACGGATTACCGGAATGCGCTCTATAATATGCGCTAGCCCTGCGAGAGCTTGTCGACCGAGATATTGCTTGGAAATCCAGCCCAGCGCGGAGACGAGGATGGCAAGCAGCATTGTTGCACCGAACGTCAGCGCCAGATTGATGAGGAGCCCAAGAAAGGGATTCGGGAAGATGATTTCCGGATTCCACTGCTCCGGAAGGAGTTCTCGCAAATGCCAGACGGTACTCAGGGCAGCCGCGCCAATCCACGCGATCACGCCCAGGGGAATCAGGACCAGTAGTCCGGTAAAAAAATGTCCTTTGAGGAGTTCTATCAGTTTTCGCATTCCAAACCTCTTATATAGCTAAACTGAGGGATACTCCTCCGCCCAGTATTTTTCCACCAGCGTCGTATCCGGGAGCCCCTATCTTGCTTTCGGCGGGGTTCCCGGTTTCATCGCCGGGCGTTTTCGCGATCTGCTGGGTGACAAGATGATGGTATCCGGCGTGGAAATCAAGGCTACAGGGCGTATCAAAGTGGAGGAAGCGCTTGAATCGCAAGCCCAAACCAGCCGTGACAATATGTTGGGGAGGGTCGAGATAATTTCCTGGCCCGTTCGGCAGGTCCTTGAAAATGCTCGGCCGGTAGGCGTATCCCAAGCGGACGATCTTCTCTCCCCAGGAAACCTCGTGCGCCAGTCTCGGGATGACGATATCCCTGTAGCTGAACGTTGGATTCATGCTGCTTGAGATCGGGTTTCCCCCCGGCAGTCCGACCAAGGTAACCATGGGTTGCTTGAAATTTCGCCATGCCTGGTAATCCAATTCGGCGAGAATTCTCCAGTGTTCGGTCGCCGCCCAGGATGTTCCGAGTTGAATTGTCAGTGGATCGTAAAAGATGGCGGATTCGACGCTGAATTTGAACGGGACCACTTGCCCGAGAACCGGCAACCCGGATTCAAGAACCATGTCGTTGTTTGCGGAGACCGGAAGCCGAAGAACCCCACCCAGCGAAAAGTTTTTCAAGCCAGGCATGAAAAGGAAACCAAAGTAAGGCGCCGCTTTCGGTTTCAGCGTCGCTCTGAATTTCATCGTTGACGGCTTTTCTCCCGATTGGAGGAGTACGTCCGCGGTACTGGTCAGTCCGAAAGAAACGTGGAGGCCTGCTCCGGCGTGAAACCCTGGAACGAGTTCCGCTCCGGCTGCAAGCTCCATCTGCGGTCTCTGTGTCCTTGCACGATAAAGTACATACTCAGGTGTATAGACTTCACCGGTATCGAGATAAGCGAGCTGATTGAGGGGCAGAAAGAAAACGAGACCCAATGTCGCCTTCGCCTTATCTTCCAGTCTATAGCTGACTCCAAAGGCCTGACCCAAAGTGGAACGGTAAGAAACATCCACGTCGCCAGTTCGGGCCCGATCCGCGGTATAGGAGTTCGTGGTTGTAACGCCGTTAATCGGCTTGAAGTCGGGCCGCATCCCGAGAAGACTCCAGGTCAACGCCATTCGACGGTTGTCCTCCGGCCGGGTGCTCAACGGCAGACCGGCGGGGTTCGAATATCCGGCAAATCCATCGAAAGCCCAAGCCGTGGTTGCTTGAGCCAGGGCGGCAGACCGGGAGCTAAGACCGAACGTGTCGCCGGCATTCGCCCATAGGGTTCGCGCCCAAAAGAGGCTCAGGGCCATCGTGGCGTACAGTGCCAGCATCCGCGCGGGGCAAGGTGATGCATTTTTTATTTTCATAGGTCCCGGAGTCCTCGGAGCCGCAGATTTGCGAAATTCTGGAGTCCTTGTCTATCAGGCGTTCGTCGAGATCTTTCGGAAAGTCTGATATAAGCTGTCCCATTCTTCCCAGTTCAGCTGCTCAGCTCGTTTTGTACCATCAACGGGTGAGCGGTCCAAGGCGTTTCGAAGAACCCCGGACGGAAGTCCTGACCGGAGCATTTTCCGACGATGGCTAAATGCAGCTTTGAGTAGTGTTCTCCAGAGTGGCGCACCTTCGGTCGAGGCAGCATCCGGTATTCTCGGAAGGTCACGAGGTTTGAGGATGACGACTTCGGATTCAACATCTGGCGGAGGAGCGAAGGCGCGGGCAGGAACCGCCGAGAGCTTCTCGACGGTCCAGATGTTCTGAATCCAAAGTGAAAGGCTGCCCCAGGATTTGGAACCCGGCTCCGCGCGGAGTCTCCTGGCGACTTCGGCTTGGAACATCAGCACCATGACTGGAATCGACCGCCAATGTTCCGCGAGCCGGAGCAGAATGGCCGTTCCGGCCGAGTAGGGCAGATTGGATCCGACGGCTATCGGTTCTGTGGTCAGCCATCGGTCCTCCGGAAGGTCGAGGAAGTCTCCCTCTTCGACGCGAAAAAGGGCCTGAATGTTCTGGTTTCGCCAAATCGCGGCGAGTTCGCGATCCCGCTCGCAAAGGACAATCTCGTCGAACTCCGAAACGTACTCAGAATTCAGTATCATTGAGGTAAGCGCCCCTCGACCGGGTCCGATTTCCAGAATGCTTTTGCAGCCTGTTTTCCTGGCTTCGTCGATCAATGTGGAAGTGATAAGACGGCAAATGGCTTGGTCTTTCAGAAAGTGCTGTCCGAGTGCGCGCCGTTTTCCGTAAGCAGGCATAATTACCGGGTCAGACCTCTGGATTTGGTATGGCGTTAAGGGTGAGAAGGTCGTCGCCTCTGAATGCGTTTCCTTGAATAAACCTGAAAGCCCCGGCTGCAGCGACCATCGCGGCATTATCAGTACAAAATTCCTGCTCTGGAAAAAGGGGCTCACAAAGGAAGCCCTGCGCGGCCCATTCGGATATCAGGCGTTTTCTCAGGCGGGAGTTCGCGGCCACTCCGCCGACGACTGCGAGTGACTTGCAGCCATGTTCCCTGGCAGCGAGATAAATCTTGCTGAGAAGCGCGTCCACGATCGCCTCCTGAATCGATGCACAGAGATCCGCCAGATTGGCTTCCAGGAGGTTGGCTTTCTCGAGTTTTGCGGTTTCAAGTGCAACCGCTGTTTTCAGTCCGCTGAACGAGAAATCGTAAGTGGCTCTCTGCGGGAGCGCGCGAGGCAAGGAGAAGGCCTTCGGGTTTCCGGTTCGTGCTGTTTTATCGATCCAGACGCCGCCTGGATACGGAAAGCCGAGCGTTTTGGCGGTTTTGTCGAAGGCTTCGCCTGCGGCGTCGTCGCGAGAGCGCCCGATGAGGGATCGCTTCAGGAAGTCCAGGGGCCAGAGCTCTGGAAGTACTTTCATGACGTAAAGATTCGTGTGTCCTCCGGAGACAATTGCCAGAAGAAGCGGGAGCGGCGGGTCGGTTCTCATTGCGGCCAGGGACGGGGCTGAGGCGTGGGGCTTCCGCTTGATGAAGACACTCGCGGCATGGCCTTCCAGGTGATGAACGGCGACAAGCGGTTTTTTCAACGCATAGGCCAGCGCCTTCGCCGAGCTCACGCCGACCAGGAGGGCTCCCGCGAGTCCCGGGCGGTTTGTCACGGCGATCGCATCGACATCCCGATCTTGAACTCCCGCCTCACGTAACGCCTCTTCAATCATGGGATTAACCGTTTCAAGGTGATTGCGCGATGCGATTTCGGGTACAACGCCGCCATACGGCCGGTGGATGCCGGTTTGTGAAAACGTGGCCAATCCCATTACCTCGATGAACGAACCTGCATGGTAGCGAATTACGCTCGCGCTACATTCATCACAGGACGTTTCGATGCCGAGTATCAATGTCATGTTGCTAAAAACGAGCAGCTGCTACTTCAGCTTCGCGCGAGCCTTTTTCGCCTCCTGCGATTTCGGGAATTTCTCGATTAGTTCCTGATAGAAACTTTTCGCGTCATCCCTCATTCCGAGGGCGTCGAAAGACTGACCGATTTTCAGCAGGGCAACTGGCATCTTCTTCGACGTAGTGAACTTTTCCGGGAATTTCGAATAATCCACGATCGCTTTTTTGAACTGCTTCAGCTGGTAGTACGCTTCCGCGCGCATGAAGGTCGCTGATTCGGCTGACGGCTTTTGCTTTGGACCTTTTAAATAAGCCGTGAAGCTCTCGATTGCGCCTTCGTGATTTCCGGCTTCAAATTGCTGTTTGCCGCGTTCGAACAGTTCGGAGGGATCGGCTGTATTGGTGGCTTCGGCTTTCTTGATGGATTCCAGAATTGCTGCTTGAGCTTGCTCGAGCTCCGCAATCCGGGCCTCGAGTTTTTTCACATCTTCTTTGCCAGCAATCGAACTATTGGCGGCTTGCTGTTTGTCATTGCGTTCAAGATCCTCGATCCGGCCGGTCAAACGGGTGAGTTCGCCCTTAATCTCGTCAATAATGTACTGGCCCTGCGGCTGCACATCCTGGACTTTGGCGGGAACGGGATTGGAGACATCATCACTCGATGAGTCCTCCTTGAGCTGTGCGCGGGTTTTCAGGCATGCGGAATTGAGCAAAGTCAGCGCCAGAAGCAGGAAAAGCAGCATGCTTCTGTTCAGCTTTCTGGGGTTCATCGGGCTCATGAAACGCATAAGACTCATGATGGGTCTCTCCAGTGGGTGGTTTGTACCTTACGTTAGGTTTTCGAGCTTATCATGTCATTGCTAGGATGTCAGGGGCAGGATGTGAGCGGATTCTGTTACTGGAGGCCTTCAACGCCGCCGTTAGGGACGGGAAGCGGGCCTAGATCAGCCGGAGGAGTCGCCTGTCCCTGTGGCGCTTGCTGTCCCGGGCCTGGGCTCCGAGTTCCTTGCTTTTTGGTTTCTTCTGCAGCTTTCCGTTCCTCGTAAACATCGGCGGGTGTCGGCGTGGGGGTCGCGTATTCGTTCGGATCTGAAACCTTCGCGGGGGTGGGCTCGGGGGGCGGAGGGGGGGCTTCATTCGTCTTGGCGCCGTTAGATATCGCCTGGAATTCGGCTTGCTCAGCGAAGGTCCGCGCCCTGCTCGCATAGTCGATCGCCAATTTGAAATTCTTCAGCTTGTATTCCTGGCTGGCTTTGAAAAACCATTCGGTCGCCTGACGATAGGGTTCCGGAGCCAATGTATCTGCCTGAACCTCTCGTGCCGCGCGAATTGCGGCAGCGGTATCTGACATCAGCTGCACAGGGCGAGTTGCGAGAACGGTGCAGCCGGATAAAACGGCTAATAGCAATACGGACGGCCATAGGCATGAACGAAAACGGGAGCAGACACGGTGGTCTGCTCCCGTCAGAAATGCTTTAGACCGGGCTTTTTTATCGTGAAGTAACGACAAAGTTGACGCGCCGATTTTTTGCATGGGCTTCTTCGGTCATCCCTGGATCGATCGGCCGTTCTTTTCCGAAGCTGATCGTCGTGATGCGGTCGCCGGTGATTCCGAGATCTTCCAGATATTTTTTGGTCGCGTTTGCGCGCTTTTCACCCAGAGCGATGTTGTATTGAATTCCGCCGCGTTGGTCGCAGTGGCCTTCGAGCTGAATCTTCGCGCTCGCCTTGTCCTTCAGAATATCGGCATTGGCTTTCAGAATCGCTTTTGCTTCATTATCGAGGACAAACGAGTCGTAGGGGAAATGCACGGTTTGCAGGCCCAAGGCTTTTCCGGAATCCGAGTCGCCGGTTGCGATATTTTCATCCGCTGCGGGGGCGGTTGGAACTGCTGCTTCCTCTGGCTTTTGCTGTTTAGAACAAGCGGTAGCGGACAAAATCGCTGCGAACGCCACCACTATGGCCATCCGGTGAAAAGTTGCGTTCAAATTGGTCATGAAGTTCTCCTCGATGAGTAGATTCGTTAAAAATTACATATTTTCTTCAACATAGTCCAGTACAGTGAAAATGCAATTGGTAAGTTCCTGCTGGAAGAGGGCCGGTTCGAATTCCGTATCGGTAATTCGAAAAACCCGATTTCCAACTCCATTTTTCCTCGGGAAGGCCTGGCATAAGGCTGGCACGGCGCACCGCAGGAGGTCATTCGATCAATGCAAGATGTTAACAAGATTATTTTAGTAGGGCGTCTCGGGGCAAACCCGATTTTGCGGGAAACAAAAACGGGGACTTCAGTCGTTCACTTCCCGTTAGCCACTTCAAGGCGACTGCGTGATGACGGAGAAGAACGAGATGAAGCATCGCATTCTGAGGTCACCCAGTGGCATCGTGTGGTGGTTTGGGGAAAATTGGGGGAGTTCTGCTCGCAGTATTTGAAGAAAGGCCACCCCGTGTACGTGGAAGGATCATTCAGGTCCCACAAATACGATACCAAGGAAGGTGAGAGCAGGGTTGCGTTCGAAGTTCATGCAGAGAAAGTCAGCTTTCTCGGAAGTGCATTGCGTGCGGTTGAGGCAGGCTCTTCTGAAAAGGTGGCCGTCAGCGCTTAATTGAGAGCGTCTGGAGCTGGGAGGGAAGGGATTCCTTCCCGGCTCCGATTATTCGGCGACCCGGACGATATCGCCGACTACGACCGCGAATGGATTCACGGAAGGAGTCTTTTCCATCGGCAGCATTTTATCCAGTCGAGCGATCGCAGCCGTTCCTTCCGTGTGAATTACTTTCAGCCTGGCGATCGGAAACGTGACATCCCGATAGAGTTTTTCGCTTAATAAGTCATAAGTTGAAATTCTTCGATGGACGCTCAAGATCATTCCGTCCCGGATGCCTTGGCTCGAACCCATGTTTACGTAGTAATCCTTTTGTGGAATTTCGCCGGGATTTCCCAAATCCAGACCCCGATAAATACTGTATACGACAAAATCCGCTGATTGACCCGAGCTAGTCAATCCGAGGTTCAATGTTACTGCGAAAATGATCATCCATAACCAGCGCATGGGACTTCTCCTTATCCATTTCAGTTATTGCTTCCATGCAACTGACCAGGTCGGCCTCCGTGGCCCTGCGATTACCTATCGGACGGGATTTCAAAGATCTGAAGAAATACGGAGGGATCTGGCAGCGGGGGCGCAACGCGATGCATCATTAGGGCGCCTGGCTTTAAAATCAGGCGAATCCTGCCGAAAGGATGTTAGGGGCTGAAAGAGCTGAAGGAGGATTACCTTTTGAGCGAACGCCTGAACTGTTCTCCAGACGATCTGATCGCGGTTGAAATCCAAGCGTTTCGAAACGCGACTCGGGATATCAACTTCGATATCTATCTGAAGCTCTCTGGAGATAACGTTGCGCACGTGTTCTCCCGGACAACCGGTCTCGATTACAAGCGCCTCGCCCAATACATTCAACGAGGGGTAACTCATCTCTACATTCATCCGAATGACTTCGAGAGCTACAAGACTTTTATCTCGAAACCGGCTCATGTCGTCTTCAGCGACCCGGGAACAAGCCAGGAAAGAAAAATCGCCAGCCTTCTGAATATGACTGAACAGAACATGGCCGAAATTTTTACCCAGGTCAAAATGGAAGAGGAAACAGCTGTAAACGCGCAACGACTTATCAAGAGCTACGTCGATCTCGTTACCACCAGTCCGCAGACGCTCGCGATCATTCTCAAACTGGTGTCTCACGGAGAATATCTTTACTATCACGCAATCGCGGTTTCCATTTTCAGCATGTTCATCGCGAAGGCATCAGGCCAGTTCAATCAAAGAATGCTGGAGATCGTCGGCTTGGGGGGCTTTTTCCACGATATCGGGTATACGCAAGTCCCGCGCGAGATTCTTTACAGCCCGGGTGAATTGACACCGGATCAATGGAAGTTGATGCGTTCACATCCCAAGCTTGGGTTAAAGATGCTCGAGGGAACGAAAACCATTCCTGATGAGGTGCGCTACATTGTTTATCAGCACCATGAAGAACCGAGCGGCCGCGGTTATCCGAATTCCCTACACGGACCCGTCATCTATTATCCGGCAAAAATCGTCGCGTTGGCCGATGGTTTCAGTGCCCTGATTAGCAAGCGCCCGTTTCGGCCGCCCTACAGCGTTGAGCAGGCGATCAAGATTATTCAGGACGCTACGGGTAAATACGATCGTGACCTGGTGAAGATCATGGCTTCCGTATTCCTGGTCCGTCAGCGTCAGGCGGCGTAGAAGCGCTGCTTCGTTATCCTAATTTCTTCGTGACGGCTGCCTGCGCCTCGCTCAGTGCTTTTTCGATTCCAGTGGGGTTGGTCCCGCCCGCTTGGGCGAGATCTGGCTTGCCGCCGCCCCGCCCGTCGATGAACGGAGCGAGTGCTTTGATCAGCTCGTTTGCATTGAGAGCTTTCGGCGCCGTGGGACCGACTGCCACCAAGAGTGAAGCTTTTTCGGCTCCGGGCTCTTTCATCGCAAGGACGAAAATTCCGTCAGGGCATTTCTGCTTGAGGCGATCCGAAATGTCACGAAGGCGTTTGATACCCTGAGCGTCAGGGGTGCAAAGGTGCGTTACGAGGCGTGTCCCCGGGAGAACTTGAGCTCTGGAGAGCATGTCATCCACCTCGCCTGCGGCGCTTTTCGCCTGAAGGGAATCCAGCTCTTTTCGGAGGTCGCGCTCAGCTTGCGCCATTTTTTCAAGTTTGCCGAGAATCTCGTCGCTTGAAGACGCCTTTAGCCGATCCCTGATTGTCTTGACCTCGTTGTCTTTGGCGCGCAGATACTCGAAAGCTCCTTTGGAGGTATAGCCGATGATCCGGCGGACGCCGGCTGCGATTCCGCTTTCATTCGCGATCTTGAAAAGGTGAATGTCAGACGAGCGCTCGACGTGTGTGCCGCCACAGAGTTCGGTCGAGAAGTTGCCGACCTGGACGACTCTGACTTTTTCACCGTATTTTTCGCCGAAAAATGCAATTGCTCCCGATGAGATCGCTTCGTCCCTTTTCATTTCTTTCTTCAGGACCACGGCATCGCTCCAGATCCTCTCATTGACCAGATCCTCGGTTTTCCTGAGTTCCTGCTCAGTCATTGCCTGGAAATGGCTGAAGTCAAATCGAAGGACGTCGGGTGCGACGAGTGATCCGGATTGTTTTACGTGCTTTCCGAGGACTTCACGAAGTGCCCAGTGAAGGAGGTGTGTTGCCGTATGGTTCCGGGCGGTGAGTGCTCTGAGTTCACGGTCTGTTTGTTGACGGTAGGTCCGGCCCGTCTGGAGCGAGCCTTTTTCGGGCCGAATGTGGGCGACAATCAGATCCGGAACCGGTCGTTTAACGTCGATAACCTCGCCTTCAAAGCCGTCGCCGCTAACGCGGCCCCGATCCCCGATCTGGCCTCCGCTTTCGCCATAAAACGGAGTTTTCGAAAAAACGGCTTCGATGATCGGTTTATTTTCTTCACTATCACCGGTGGCGGCGAGCGACGGCGTTTCAAAATTGTCCACAGTTCGAATGTTCTTTTCCTCGGGAACGAGGATCGCGAGGCACACTCCTTCTTCCTGAGTTCTTTCATACCCAGTGAACTGTTGAACTTCGTTTCGTTTCTTCAGTTCAGCGGCGATTTTCAGGTAAACTGCATTGAGTGCCTCCTCGCCCGATCCTTTCCAGTGTTTTCGTGACTCGGAGCGTTGTCGATCCATCGCTCGTTCAAAACCGGCATCGTCGATTGAAATCCCAGTTTCGGCGCAAATCACGCGAGTGAGATCGAGCGGGAAACCATAAGTGTCATAAAGCCTGAAGGCGATCTCGCCCGGAAGTACTTTCGAACCCGCGAGTTTGCTGGTTTCTTCATCAAGCAGGCTGAGTCCACGTTCGAGCGTTCTAAAAAACTGCTCCTCTTCGGCGAGAACCGCTTTCTCGATGAAGGCGCGTTTCTCGATCAAGTCGGGATAGGCATTCTGCATTTGTTCAATCACGAAGCCGGCTGTTTTGTGCAGAAAAGGTCCCGAGAATCCGAGCTTCTTTCCATGGCGGATCGCCCGGCGCATAATCCGGCGAAGGACGTAGCCGCGACCTTCGTTTGATGGAAGGACGCCGTCTCCGATGAGGAACGCGGTTGCACGAGAGTGATCGGCTACGACTTTGAATGAAGTGGCGGTTGCGTCTTTTCGATCGTACGGCTTTCCGGCAAGTTCGGCTGTTTTCGAAATAATGTGTTGAAACATGTCGCTCTCGTAATTCGACTCGACGTCTTGGAGAATTGCGGCAATCCGCTCCAGCCCCGCGCCTGTGTCAACCGAAGGTCTTGGTAGTGGCGTCAATACGCCTTGGGCGTCGCGGTTATATTGCATGAAAACGAGATTCCAGAATTCCATGTACCGGTCGCAGTCGCAGCCCATGGCGCAGGTGGGTTTTCCGCAGCTGTATTTTTCGCCGCGATCGATGAAGATCTCGCTGCAAGGGCCACAGGGGCCGGTCTCGCCCATTGCCCAAAAGTTATCCTTTTCCCCGAATCTATAGATTCTGTCCTCGGCGACTCCTTCCTGTTTCTGCCAGATCTCAGCTGCTTCGTCGTCTTTTTCGAAAACACTGACATAAAGGCGGTCCTTCGTGAGTCCAAGTTCCTTTGTTACAAATTCCCAGGCAAACCGGATTGCGTCTTTTTTGAAGTAGTCCCCGAAGGAGAAATTGCCCAGCATTTCAAAGAATGTGTGGTGTCGGGCGGTGAATCCGACGTTTTCAAGGTCGTTGTGTTTGCCGCCGGCCCGGACACATTTTTGAGACGTTGTCGCACGGGTGTAGGGTCTCGGGTCTTTTCCGAGAAAAACATCTTTGAATTGGACCATCCCGGCGTTAGTAAAAAGCAGAGTCGGGTCGTTTTGCGGGACGAGTGAAGAACTTTCCAAGACCTTATGGCCATTTTTTTCAAAGTACTTGAGAAAACGGGATCGGATTTCGGCGGCTTTCATGAGATCTCCTGGAAATAGTCTTGAGTTTGGTTCCGCGGTGCTCCTAGCCAAACCTTTATTCATAACTCCATCATCGAGGAGGTGGCAATGTCCGTTTTTATAACTGGTGCATCAAGTGGAATTGGCGCGGGCTGTGCTCGCGCTTTTGCCGCAACAGGACGGGAACTCGTTCTGGTAGCCCGGCGCGGAGAGCGCCTGAAAATCCTGGCTCAGGAATTGGAGTCGTCACACGGGGTCAAGGTCCATGCTTTTGAACTCGATGTGAGGAGCCGAAAGACCGTTGAGGGATTTGTTGAACGGCATCGAAGTCTTCTGTCTCAGGTGGAAATCCTCGTGAATAACGCCGGTCTTGCGGCCGGGCTCTCACCCTTGCAGGAGGGGAGTGTCGACGATTGGGATCAGATGATCGACACGAACCTGAAAGGTCTTCTCTACGTCACGCGCGGTGTTCTCCCGCACCTGATCGAACGCGCAGGTCAGGGGGGCATTTGTCACGTCATTAATATCGGTTCGGTGGCGGGGCGCTGGGTTTATCCGAGTGGGAATGTTTACTGCGGGACAAAGTTCGGTGTGCGCGCGATTTCAGAAAGTATGCGTGTCGATCTCCATGGGACGGGCATTCGTGTTACGGAAGTCGCGCCTGGAATGGTCGAAACGGAATTCAGCGAAGTCCGATTGAAGGATAAGACGAAGGCGAAGGCCGTTTATTCCGGGATGGAGCCGCTGTCCGCTGATGATATTGCGGAGGCAGTGCTTTGGTGCGTGAAGCGGCCTCGGCATGTGAACATTCAAGAAATGGTGGTGTTCCCTACGGCGCAGTCTTCGGTTAGCTTGGTGGCGCGGAAAATCTGATTTTCCGGCTTACGTCAATCGAGTAAGTTGATGTCCTTGTTGGTTTTCCCTTGTTTTAGCCGAAAAAGAGGTCAACGCTTTTTATATGCACTTGTCTCTTTTTCGAAGTGGAAGTCAGGTCTTCTTTCTATCATTTGCGTTTGCTTTGCTACTGAGCCCGACGACGGGTACAGCTTCGAAAAGGTGCATTCAATCGCTAGCTGAGCTTGCGGTGTTCCAGCACCTCTCCGCCTCGGTTGCGAGCTGGGCGATTCCGGAAAAGACCAAGCTGACGCCGATAAAAGAAGACTTTCTAAATCGGCTCCACCGCAGCGGGGCAGCCATCGTTACGAACGGTGGAAGCAGCTTCTCGACGCTTTTGCCGGGGACTCGGGCCTCAGCTAAGCTTTATTTTAAAGAGAGCCCTGCGAGTGTTGATGAGCTTGTCAAACGGATCGCCGATTCGCTTGAACCGGCTTTGAAGTCCCTCGCGAAAGGTGACGTCGTGAAGTCACGAGAGCCACTGATTCTGCTTTTCCCTGCACCCGGGCTGACACATGACAAGAAGACGATCACCCTTCCGTCGAATTTTGGAAAGCTTGCCGGACAAAGTCCGAATTTGGCCGAGTTGGTTCCGGCAGAGTTGAGTAGAAGAGCCAGGGTTTTGGGGATTCCAAAAGAACAGCTTAAACTCAGTTTTGTTCATGTCGACAACGACATCCTTCCGATTGCGGCAAATATTGGGCAGAAGTACATGAAACCGGGAGAGCATGGAGTCATCTATTTTGTCGGTACTGGAACCGGTTCGGGAAAAGCTGCTGTTGACGCAGTGAGAGGATTTGAAGTTCGGGCGCTTGAGGAAGGCCATTTGCTTCTAGATCAGTTTCCCACGGTCCAAAAACAAGTTCCCGATCATATTCGACTTGGGTCGATGATCGCTGAAGCCAAGGACGGATCGTCTGCTTCGGCAAAATTGGAGCTCGAAAATATTTCGGGAGGGGGACGAGTCACTGATTCTTTGACGGGGGCACGATCTCATCTCGGCGGCGCGAACACCGTTGCACTGAATTATCTCTTCAAGAAAGTCGAGGAAATTCCCCAGTGGATATTGAAGAAAGGTGGGGATACCACCGTGCTGAAGAAGCGGTTCATGGAAAGCCTGGGGTTTAAGAATGAAGAGGAACTGAAAAAATTATTGGAAAGCAGCCCCGCCGATCGTGAATTATTTGAACAGGTAAAGCAGAGCGGTTCTCTCGGGACATTTGAAATCAGCCAGGCCGCTGATCGGGGGAGTTCGATCGCGGAGAAAATCATCAGTGATAATACTTATTCTCAAGCTCTTGTCGGAGGTGTTATCGCATTGAACGTAGGTCAAACCCCCGCAGGAAGACCAGCGACGGCAAAGTGGCTTTTTGAAAATGCAAAAAACGGGAAGTACAACATTTCTTTTTATCCCCGCGCAAGCGACGGCTTGAGTTCATGGGCGCAGAAATATATCGGCCGCGCACGACAAGGACTTAATGATGCGAAGAACCTCTTATTTCAGGATGTGAGTTATGTTCGGCGACTCACCGAAGAAGGCTACGGGGCTGTTCGTGCGGATCAGGTGAGTATTGATCTCAAGCCAGTCGTTCCAGAATCTGACCTTCATCCGGACTTCAGCGGTCTTGATTATGTTGCCGAACAGATGCGCAATAATTTGCGTCGGGCTTCGGTGGAGCCATAAATAGAAGCACCTGTGGTTCAATAAAAAAAAGCGGCGCCCCTCTATAAAGGACGCCGCTATCAATTTCTGCAGGACCAGTCGGCCCTTCAAGAATTATTGTCTCTTGGTTGAGGCTCCGGAAGGCGTTGCAGAATGCTTCGTGCTCGCCCCGGTATGGCCATTACCGCTCTGGAGAACGGTGCCCTTGGTTTTGTCACTCTGACCAGTTTGAGTGGGAGTCGTTTCAGCTCCGTTTCCGGCTTTCTTCATTTCGATACCGGATTTCTTGAGAACTTCCGCGTAAACGGATTTCACCATTTCCGGACGTTCTTTCAGGTATGTCCGCGCGTTCTCACGGCCTTGTCCGATTCGCTCGTCCTTGTAGGTGTACCAAGTTCCGCTCTTCTCGATTACGTTCAGATTCGCGGCGAGATCCAGAAGGTCGCCTTCTTTTGAAATACCTTCGCCGTACAGGATGTCGAATTCGACTTCTTTGAAGGGCGGAGCCATCTTGTTCTTCACGACTTTGACTCGTGTGCGATTGCCGATCACGTTATCGCCATCTTTCAGGGCCGAAATGCGACGGATATCGAGTCGGACTGAAGAGTAGAATTTCAGCGCATTACCGCCAGTCGTGGTTTCCGGGTTACCGAACATGACGCCTATTTTCATCCGGATCTGGTTGATGAAGATAACCAGGGTCTTGCTGCGATTGATGCTGCCGGTGAGCTTTCTGAGCGCCTGGCTCATCAAACGGGCTTGAAGGCCCATATGTGAATCACCCATTTCTCCTTCAATTTCAGCTCGTGGGACGAGAGCCGCGACTGAGTCAACGACGAGAAGATCAACGCCGCCCGAGCGTACCAGCATATCGGCGATTTCAAGGGCCTGTTCGCCCGTGTCCGGCTGTGAAATCAGGAGGTCGTCCGTCCGGACGCCCAGCTTTCGTGCGTAATTGACGTCCAAAGCATGTTCGGCATCAACGAATGCGGCGATGCCGCCCTGTTTTTGGATCTCAGCAATGGCATGCAAGGTGAGAGTGGTTTTCCCCGATGCTTCAGGGCCATAGATTTCCACGATACGGCCTCGCGGATAACCACCGATTCCAAGTGCGATGTCGAGGCTGAGTGATCCCGTCGGAACAGAAGGAACCTCCTGCGCAACGAGGTTCTCATGCGTACCCAGACGCATGATGGAGCCCTTTCCGAATTGCTTTTCGATCGCTTGGACCGCCAGTTCGATTGCTTTGTTCTTCTGACTGTGAGCCGCAGTCTCCGTATGAGTGTGGTTCATATGCATGGGGTGCGTGGGGTTTATTGGGTCCATTGAGTTCTCCTTGAAATCTGGATTTGAGCAACGACCGTACCACAAGGAATTAGAATGGGAAGATGGCGGACCGTGAATTTGTTTGAAAGAGAATGGACGCTTCGGAAGATTGGAAAACTCCCGGTGGGTGCTGCCTTGCGTTAGCTATGGTCGTCTGCTTCCGTTCGGTGTTTCGGCAGGCTCTAATAAGAATAAATGGCCTGAAGAATCAGGACCACCAAAAGTCCTTGGAGTCCTGCCACGATATCATCAGCCATAACGCCGAAACCTCCCCACCACTTTGCTGCGTCCGTCCCGCCTAATGCTTTGGTTTTGGACCAACGGTCTATGCGACGGACCGGAAAAGGCTTCACGATATCGAAAAACCGAAAAAGCAAGAAAGCGATGAAGAGAGTGGGCCAATGCCGTCCCGCAGTCCAGGCAGTAACTCCGAGCCCGATTACTTCATCGATGACGATAGCTTGATTGTCGGCTCTCCCCGTGATCTCGTCGATGACCCGCGCGGCCCAAGTCCCGACTACTGTTAACCCGATCCAGAGAAGCAAGCGCACTGGCCAGTCCCATTCGGCAGAAAGGTAAGCCAGAGGAATCCCGACGAGTGCTCCCATGGTCCCGGGAGCGAGGGGGACAAAGCCCGCTCCCAGAGCGGTTCCCGCAATTACGGCGACAGTAGATCGAGGCCCATTGATTTTTTCAAAAGGGATCTGATTCATGAGGTCTCCGGTTCAGGAGATGTTGTCCAGAGCCGCCTGATTTCGGGTGGGGGCTCGGTTGGCCGACCGTTTCCATTCACGATCACGCTCCTGAGTTTCGCTCTGAAAACAGGTATCCCGTCCCGTTCAATCGTCTGATCGAAAACGAAGGCGCTTCGGCCCTGTCCGAGAACCTGGGTTTTAACCAGCAGTTTTTCACCCATGAAGGTCGGCTTCAGATAGGAGGCCTCGACGCCGGCAATCACCGGCCAGCGATTCCATTCGTTGAGCTGCTTAAGCGTGATGCCCTCTTGTTCCAGGAGATTCCAGCGGGCGTGCTCGAGATAATTGAAATATACGGCGTGATTCACGTGACCGAAGCTATCGAGTTCGTATCCACGAACGATGATCCCGCATTCATAAATTTTCGGCATAGGATTTCCAAATAACGCACTTTCGTTTTCAGGAACAGGGATTCCCAAAACTAGTCTTTGACTCGGCGCACCAGGGTTGCTTGAGTTCATATTTTCTGTGATTGCCGCTCTGGCCCTCTTTCGGATAAACTTCGCGACGAATGACTCAGAAGAATTCGGGAGGATCTCTTCGCTCCCGGTACAACTTCAGCGCAGATGTTCTTGACGTTGTGATCGGCGGACGCTCGATGATTGACGCCTCGATCGGACTCGAGCTCAAGACTCTCGAAGAGGCGAATCGATTCATCAAGAGTTACGGTTACGATTTCGACAATCCCATAGAAAAAGCCGAGTTGATGGGGAATTTTCACGAGGCGCTGAACTTCGTCCGAAAATTCTTCCTGCAGCCTGAAAATCCGCAGGGACTTCGAATTGAGATTCCCCGAAAAATTTTGGAGCTGACGGATATCGCGGAACTTTTTCGAATGGCCGGCCTTCATTATCCGGGGCAAGGGCACGATACCCAGGGCTACTACCTGAAAAACTGGGCCTGCAGCATCTTGAAGGTGATACATACGATCGCTCACATCGATAAGGATCTCCGATCGCCTTACTTTTTGGAGATCCAGATGCAGATTCTGGATCGTTTCTACAAGGTTATTCACCGCGATATCAATGGACAGCTTTTTCTCGGGGATAAGGACGGGAACGGGTTTCGGGTTGACCTTGTCGCGTTTGAAACAAAGCCAAAGAAATCACGCGAATCTATTATTTTGAAACTTCTTCATAAACCCGAGAACGTCGCAGAGGACATTTTCGACCGGGTCGGAATTCGTTTTGTGACGGAAACCCCACTCGGCGCGCTTAAGGTCGTGAAATACCTCCGTGACAAGATGATTGTAATGCCGCCGAACATAAAACCGAGCCGTTCGCGCAATACCCTGATCGACATCGAGGCGCTTCGCAGTCGTCTTCAGGATTTGCTCCTGCGCGCCGATCGAGGGGAGATTTCGGAGGTCGAGTTCACGGCCCAGCTTGAAGAGGTCGCAAAAGCTCCGCAGGTCGGTCCCGAGAATCCGCATTCGAGTGAGTATTACCGGGCTATTCAATTTACGGTTCGTCAGTTGATCAAGCTTCGAAATCCACTTTACGCGGATCTCAAGGAACTTAAGAATCAGGCCCGCTCCAATCCTGTTCATGCCGATTTGCTTAAACTGATCGAAAAAATCGACCTTACGCACATCCAGCGGGAAATCCGTTTCTTCTACCCGTATGAAATTCAGGTCTTTGACCGCAGGGGAGCTGAAGAAAACGAGCGCGGACGGAGCGCTCACAGTGATTATAAGCGAGCGCAGGTCCTGAGCGCCATGAAGAGAGTGATGGGGGGCCTTGCTGATGCGTCTCGATAGTGACGTCGTGCTCCTCGGAACGGGGCTCGCGTCGCTTGTGGCTGCCAAGCACCTCGAGGCTGAGGGGCTTTCGGTTCTTCTTCTTAATCCTGATCCGGATTTTTTTCTGGAGGATTCGGAGCTGCCGCTCGATCCACTTGGGATTGGCTTGTCAGACGGACTTTTACCTGAGCGCGTGAGGTTGAATTCGCCCGAACGTGCTTTGAAGGAACTACGGCCATCTTTCCCGGGCGCGGTTGAATTCTGGTCCGGAAAAAATTCCGAAACTGGATTTCATGATTCCAATGCGCCACATATCCGGGAACGCGGGCGGCTCTGGATTGTTCCAAATGATTCTTCGGCCGACAAGACCTGGGGCGAACTCGAGGACTTGTACGTTCGTATCTCCGATTTCGGTTTGAATCCCCAGATCATGCAGGGAGTGCGCGCGGCCGCGCGGTTTCCTGGGTTCTCCGGACGCCTGGGTGAATACCGCGGACTTTGGGTGCCAAAATTCTGCGATGTGGATGTGATCCGGTACCGTAACGGCATTCTTGAGTTTGTGCGTGAGCGGCTTGGAGAGCATCGGGTGCTTTGCGGCGCAAGTCAGATCGAAATTGTGCCCGAGGGTATTCGGTTTTTGGCCGGAACCGCGCAAAACCCTGAGTTGGGTCGTTCCCGCGCTCAGGGCTCGGTTGCTCACAATGCGCACACGGCTAAAATTGGCTCTGGTTTGCTTCTTTTCTGGACACCGCGGTTGAGCCAATGGGTATTGGCTCAAGCCAAACGCGCTGAGGTGAAACCGTTTCTTCCGAAAGGCCTCAGGGTTTGGGAACAATGGTCCCTCGTTTCCCGTGATCCTTTGGAACCGGGCGTGATCGGCACCTTCCGTGCGGGCTCCGGCGAATTGACCGCATGGGCGGAGATAGAGGGAATTCCGACGGAAAGCGCGCTCTTGCCCAACGCCCCGCTGGCCGTATTGCGGGCAGGGCCGCTCCTCGGGGCTGATGAGATGCTTTCTCCCCGGCATGGCTCGAGCTGGGCGTCCGCGGATTCCTTTCAGGCGCTTTCGGCACTTTGTCGCGATTTTTTCAAATGGGACTCCTGGACAGTACGATCAATGCGGGCGCGGGCTCTTTTTGAGTGGCCCGATACCACTCCTTCGCATTGGTGTTTATCCGCCTCGGAACCCAGGGTCGAAATTATTCCAGGTGCGGATGGTCCCATTATTGATGTTGTTCAGCGGGCCCGCATGGCTTGTGAACGGGTGCTCACTCAAGCATCGCTCAGCTCTTCCGATTCTCAACAATCCCCGATCAGAGGAGTTGCTGAATGATTCGCAACGGCGCCTTTGATGTGGTGATCGCCGCCGCTCCGCGGGTTGATCCCTGGCCCTCGATCGGGGTTCGTTCGTTGTCTGTAATTTGCGCTGAAATGGGGCTTTCGGTAGGAGTTCTGGGGGGGGACGGCTTGACTGTGCGCGGAGTCATCCCGCTGCCTGGGACAGGGGCCCTCGTCATTGCTGAAGACGTTCAACGCCGGATTCATCGAATACACGCCCGATCCGTGGTGCGCGTGAGCGCGCGAGCGGAATTGCCCGATCCATTTCCAGGTTCTCTTTCGCAGGGCGTAGTCCCGCTTGCCACGGCAATGCGTCTCCTGAATCTCGATTTTTCGATGTGGAATCCATCCACTGTGATTCTCGGAACCGGCAATCGCGCGCTGAGGTTCGGAAGCCGCCTGCTTGATTGGGGAATCCCGGAGGTCACCTGCATCGAGAGCTCGACCGAGTGGCAGGCGAAGCGGTTTGCGGGATGGGAAGTGGAGCGCCGGCGGTTCGAAATGGCTGGAGGCAAGCTGATTGAGGGCGTTCCCGTAAAACTTACCGCCAAGGGACCGCTGAGGTGGGATATTCGGATTAGGACGGCTCAAGGCACGCGTGTACTCGGATGTTCACGGGTCGTTGCTGCAGGTCCTTTTCGGGATCTTCCGGGAATTCGGGAGTACCCTGCCGGTTCCTTTCTTTATGAATTTGACCAGACTGCTGCTGAAACTTGCGAGCAGGATGTTGAAGGATGGATGCTGGAAGAGGAACGGGGGCGATGGCTGGCCATCAAGATAGTAAAGGCTCTCGTCAATGATCTCGGGACAAAAAGGGAGTTCCTTGACCGGGTGTACAGAAAAGCACGTGCTCGGCTAAAGAGATACAGCAGGCACAAGTCGGAGCCTTTCACACCGGTTTATCAAGGTAAGTGGATGTCCTCGAATGATTCACGGGAGCTACGGGCGTTTGCAGGCGTGCCCAAAGAGCTTTTCAAGAAAGGGTTCGTGGCTTCAGTCGAGTGCATCGAGCCGATCTCATGTAACCTGTGTCAGACCGGTTGTCCTGAAGGCGCAATTGAAAAAGGCCGGGTCCTTATCGAGAGCAAGTGCACGGGTTGCGGGGTTTGTTTGCAGATATGTCCGAGTGCCGCGATAGCGATGCTCCGTGAAGACGGTGATCGGTCGACTTCTTTGCTGGCGCTCCCTTGGCGAGGGCATAGACGATGGAGCGTCGGTGAGTTTGCATCATTACTGAACCGTAGAGGTGAAGTTCTGGGATCCGGACGCGTGATTGAAGAGATTCGCCCTGGCGGAACCCCCCAAATCGTGAAGCTTGAGGTTCCGTCGCATTTACTTTGGGAAGCACGGGGACTGAAACGGATCAAAACACAGACGGCTGAAGACGCATCTTACATTCATTCGACCGAGCCGGAGGTTGGAAAAAAAGTCGAAATAGTTCTGAACGGCGAAAAGCGCTATGTGCGAGATCAGGCACTGATTTCGACGGCTTTGTTTGAGATCGGGCATGGCCGCCCGGAAGACCTCCTACATTGCTGTGATGGGAGCTGCGGGCTCTGTCAGGTTCTCGTCGATGGAGTGAAGAAGCTTGCGTGCCAAACCAAAATACATCGTGGCATGTCGATTCAATTGGCTTCGACCGCGAGTCCGGAGCCGGTTGAGGCTCTTCTTTGTTCTTGCATGGGGATCGCTGCTGAAACGGTGGTCGAGCGTACCAGGCAGGGTAACCTGCAATCTGCCGAAGCCGTGCTTTCGGTCACTCATGTCGGCGAAGGAAAATGCCGGGGGCAGCGGTGCATGGACCCGTTTAAGCGGGTTCTACTGGATCAGGGCTTAGATGTTTCGCACTGGATAGATTGGAGATTTCCGTGGTCCCAATGGGTGTTGACGCGTAATTAATTCGGTCCAGAAACTGCTCGATTTTGAAATTGACCAGATCCGGCAAATCCATCTGTGAGCAATGACTCCCATGGCGAATGATCTCCAGCTGGCTCTCCGGGATTAACTGGTGCATCAGCTCCTGCTGTTCCAGCGGAATCACCTTATCTTCCTCACCGGCGAGGATCAGAGTTGGGATTTTTAACGTGTGAAGCCAGGGGGTGGCGTCATAGGAGTCATAATTCTCGATTAAATTAAGTAAGATTGCCGGGTCCATTTCGAGGACCTGTCTGACATAAAGATCGATGTCCTCTTGCGGCGTTAGGTGGGGATTGAAGCCTCCCAGAGCGATCAGAGTTCGTGTAATCGGGTTTTGCTTCGAGAGCTTGAAAGCCATTGACACCAGTTCGGGTGATTTTTGGTAGGTCTTTTTCAAAAGTTGAAAACCTGCTTGCAAAATATTATGGCGGAACAGGGTTTCAAGAGGGCGCTGCGCGGTTCCGTTTGCCAGGATCATTCCGGCGACCCGATCGGGATTTTGCCGATAAAATTCCAAAACGACATTTACGCCCATGCTGTGACCGAGCAGCACAGGTTTTTCAATTCTGAGTTCATCCAGGACTGCTTTTAAGTCGCGGGCTATGTTCGGAAGCGTGAGGCTCCTGAGGTCGGCGGGGGCTTCGGAATTGTGGTGACCTCGATAATCACACCAGACGGCACGGTATTTTTTTTGAGAGTCTTGGATGAAGTGTTGGATTTGATAAGTCCAGTGCAGGCTGGAGCACACCAGTCCGTAGCAAAAGACGAGGGGCGGCCCCGCGCCTTCGGCAGCGTAAAACAGCTTTGTGCCGTCAAAGCTGCGAAGAAAGCCGTATTTGGCGGGAACAGGCGGTTTGCTTCGTCTTTCGGAAGAGCTTCTTTTGCGCGCACCCGTCGGACGAGGCTTCCTGGGAGACTCGATGTCCATGGTGCAATACTATCAAATCTGGAGAGGGCTAGGACGTGCTTTTCGGCACGTTCAGAACATTTTCACAGATATCGGCGAATGCCTGTCTGGTTTTTTCGTCAGCCCGTTGATAGGCATTATAAAGCGTGCGCATGAAGTCGTAATCTGGTGAATCGACGGCCAAATGAGAACTTGCGAGCTGTGCGCCGGAAGTCTCGGTTTTGCCGAGTCGGCCAGAAAGTTTCATTGTGAACTCTCGCTCGAGAAGAGTTGTCAGTTCCGCATCACCAATTGCCAAGGCTTTGCTGAGGGTCGGGATATGAACCGGCGGAAGAGGGGTAACGCCTCGTTCTACATTCGAAATGAATTGAGTCGTAACTGGCGGGTTAAAAAGCATCCCGAGTGCCCGCTGAGACAGTCCCAGCGCACTTCGGCGTTTGCGGATAAATTCACCCACCAGTTTTGGCCGCTTTATTATGTTCAGCATAAAATTTATAATACTCCGAGACGTGTACAGGCGTCAACTAAACAAAGTCATTGAAATTGAAGATAACTGATCGAAATAACTAAATTTTGCAGTCCATCCCCCCGGTTGTCACCCCGGATTATTAAGGAAAGTTAATTCGCTGGCACGATCTATTTTCGCTAGAACGGGCCCATTATGATGTTTTCAGGCGATCAAATTGTAAACTGCCTTCGCGCTGGTAGAAATTCCTGAGGGGCAGGTGATCTGGATTTGCCAATTCGGGGTCTTCCCGGAGGAGTTGCATTGCGTCATCTCTCGCTTTGAGTAGCCATTCGCGATCACGGACGAGATTGCCGAGTTTGAATGCGAGCCCTCCGGCTTGTCTTGTTCCGAGGAATTCGCCGGGACCTCGGATTTCAAGGTCGGCTTCCGCAATTTCAAAACCGTCATTGCTTCGCGCCAGCACATCCAAGCGTGCGTTCGAGGTTTCACCAATCCATGGAGCAGCAAACAGATAGCAATAAGATTGAGCCCCGCCGCGACCCACACGACCTCTGAGCTGGTGAAGCTGTGAAAGTCCGAAGCGTTCTGCGTGCTCGACTGCCATGACGGTCGCATTCGGGACATCGACTCCGACTTCCACGACTGTGGTGGAAACAAGGATTTGTAATTCGTTGTTTTTGAATCTATCCATCACGGACGCTTTTTCCTCGGGTTTCAATTGACCGTGAAGAATGCCGACTTTGAATTCAGGAAACACCTCGCGTTCCAGTCGTTCGGCTTCGGCAACCGCGGATTTGAGCTGCGTAAACCCTTCGGCTTCGCTGTCGTTCACGAGCGGATAGATGAAGTAGGCCTGGTGTCCTCGCCTGATCTCATGCCGGATTTGTTCATAACTATCGGCTTTTTGCGAGCGGTCCTGGATTACACGGGTCAGGACCGGAGTACGTCCCGGCGGAAGTTCGCGAATCGTGGTCACCGAAAGGTCTCCGTATGCCGTCAAGGCGAGAGTTCTCGGTATGGGCGTCGCGCTCAGAATCAGGGTATGCGGATAAACAGGTATGCCGGTTTCAGTGTCTTGCCTGGTCCCCTTGTGACGAAGGGTACGGCGTTGCTCGACCCCGAACCGTTGCTGTTCGTCAATCATGACAAAGCAGAGATTCTTGAATTGAACGGGTTCTTCAAGAAGAGCATGCGTTCCGATCAGAAGGATTGGCTCGCCCGCGGAAAGTCGTTCGAGAATTTGAGTGCGTTCAGCGTGAGGCGTTTTTCCTGTTAAGAGCGCGGAATTGAGCTTTCCGTGGAACATATTCACCGCGTTTTTGTAATGTTGTTCGGCGAGGATTTCGGTAGGAGCCATGAGGGCGGCTTGTCCGCCTTCGGCTAGCACCGCTCCGGCGGCAAGAAAAGAAACTGCGGTTTTTCCGGATCCAACATCGCCCTGAATGAGGCGGTTCATTGGATGAGTATAGGTACCGGCGTGAGTGCCCGCGTTTACTAAGGGAACGGTTTTTTCTGAACCACACAGGTCATCGAGAATCTCACGAACTGCCGTTTTTTGATCTCGCGTCAGTTGAAAGGGGAGCAGGGCTTCGAGCTGGACTGCGGCCTGGTTCCCGCCCGATCGGCCAAAGGCGTGGGCATATTCTTTTTCCATTTGTAGTCGCTGACGCAAAACCAGGTATTCGAATTTAAAAAATTCCTCATAAATCAGTCGCCAGTGGGCAGGGGTGTTGAACTTGACGAGCTCCTCGAGCTTACTTGCCTGCGATTCGTCAGGAAAATGAATGGCCCGGATCGATTCATCGAGGGCGGGAAGGTGATGTGCCTTACGGAACCTTTCAGGCAAATCTTCAGTCAGGGTGTTGAGGAATTTTTCGATCGCCTGCCAAAGTATTTTGCGAAGCACGCGGGTCGGAACTTTCTCGATTTCCGTGTAGACGGGGATTACCCGACCAAAATTCGGCCCTCCGGCGACTGGACCTTCCGAGCCTGACAGTGGTTCGGTGTCCGCGCCGCTTCCCCAGCTGATCTCCGGATGTACGATTTCTGGCCGTCCCAGGTATTTCTTGACCGTTCCGGTAACGACGATCTGAACCCCGGGAAAAAATCGCGAGTCCATTCCTCGCGGCACATGAAACCATTTGAGGGCCATCGATCCGCTCTCATCGCCGCATCTTACCTCGAGAATGGACTTTCCAGATTTCCGGATCGGAATTCTTCGGACGCCCTGGACGCTCACGCTGACCGTGGCTTTCTGTCCATCTTGGAGATCCGATACCCGACAAAATCGCGTTCGATCTTCGTAGGCTCGCGGGAAAAAGTAGAGGAGGTCCTTCACCGTATGAAGATCGCGACTGTTGAAAATCGCGCCCATACGAGGCCCGACGCCCTTTACATATTGGATCGGGGTTTCCGGTCCTGCGCCTCTATTGATAGGTGATTTTGACAACGTCGTAACGGATTTCGCCTTTGGGAGCATGAACGACTACCTCGTCTCCCTCTGTTTTTCCGATGAGAGCGCGTGCTATGGGTGAGGTGATTCCTACTTTTCCGTTTTTGATATCGGCCTCGTCGACTCCGACGATTTTGTATGTCACGCGCTTGCCGCTGGCCTGGTCTTCGAGGTCCACGGTTGCGCCGAATACGACCTTTTCGGATTTGATGCTCGTCGGGTCGATGACTTGTGCCCGGGCGAGCTTTCCGTTGATGTCCTGGATTCGGCCTTCGATGAAACTTTGGCGTTCCTTCGCCGCAGAGTAATCGGCATTCTCGGAAAGATCGCCGTGTCCTCGGGCGACTTCAATCGCTTTTATGATCGCGGGTCGCTCGACTGTCATGAGCTGCTTGAGCTCGTCTTCGAGTAAGCGCTTCCCTGTTATCGTCATCGGGATCTTGTCTTCAGCCATAGGCTCTCAGAGCTAACACAATCTAAAGGAATTGCAAAGAGAGAGACCGGGAGCGCTGGCTGTCACTATTTTTTAAACAGGGCTTCGGCCGCAGCTTTTAAGGCGTCCCGGGGGGATGTCGCGGAGCCCGTTCCCGATCGGGGTTTGAAGTAATCGCAAAAATTGGAGCGTTCCTTTTCCAGAACGGGATCGGCTTGCGATTCATGACATTCGTTGTTCGCGTGTCGATCATAAAACTGACAGCCTTTGCACGTCTTGGTGTCGCGGCCGCATTTGGGGCAGGTATCCGCCCGTCCGTAGTCAAGTGCGGTGAGCGCTGTTCCGCAGCTCCAACAAGTTCCGCCTTGGTCGTAGCCCATGGATAGTTCTCCTTTTATCCCAACTTACCTCTCTTGGTCGCCTCAACGCAATGGGAAGAAGCCAGGCAGGCTGCCCCTTAGAAAGCTATTTCAGTCGTGAACTGAAGCTCAATGGGGTGGGCTGGATTAGCCGAATTATAATGGCGAACCGCATTGCCAAGGTGAGTTTCGTTTGTCCGCAGGAGACTGATGCCGTAAATCACGGTTCCAGCTGTGAGGCCGAGCCCGGTATATACTAGCGCCTGCAATAGGTCGGCTTTGGAGCTGTAGCTTTGAGCTGTCGCGGGATCACTCGTGGCCAGGTCCTTGGATGAGTCGCTGTAACGCTGCTTGATAAACATGCCGATCGCCGCGATCACGAGGCCAGAGCTGCCTACGTATGCGGCTGTTCGAAGGTTCCGCTGGTTTCGCTGGTAAATGTTCAGTTCGGCGATTGCTTCGGGAACATCTTCGATGATCGGCCGTAATTCCTCACCATCCTGGCGCACCATCGAGTCACAATTCAGCTTCTTGCCTTCAAAAACAAAATAGCGTTCGCAATGGAACAGATCGCTCGCCGTGCTGCCGGGAATCGGAGCGGGCGCGGTCGGCTTTTTCGGGATTTTGGATTCTTCCTCCTCGAAGGAGAATTTCTTTTTTGCCGGCGGGGCCGCCCAAGCCGGCGCAACCGGGGAGTTCGCGAAGGGAGCGGCCGCAAGACTCAGGATAATCAGAATGGGAATAAGACTATGGGCGGTCCTCATCACTGACATTCAGTTGCTCCTCTTTCTTTCAATACGGGGAAGATCGTCGTTTTTCAATGATGGAGTAGAATGGGACACGGGCACATTGCCTGGGAGAGCGCAGTGCAGTATAGCAGAGGAAAGGAGCGGTTTTGGAGCGGCTGAGCGATTTTTTGAATCGTCTTTTTGATGAGTACCATAGGGATTTCCTCCTTTCGACGGACCCCCTGGAATTTGTCCACAGGTATCAAGATCCCCGCGATCGCGAGGTCATTGCGCTCATATCAGCCTTGCTGGCGTATGGAAACGTCCGGCAGATACGATCATCCATTCAAAACGCCATAGATCGAATGAGTTCCATCGCCGCGAGCCCCCGGCAATTCATTTATGATCTGCAGGAACCCGCTTTCCGGCGACAAGCTTTCAAGGTGTTTCGCGACTGGGTTCATCGTTTTAATACGGGTTCGGATCTGGTTCGCCTTCTCGAGCTTCTTGCCCGAAGTTGGGAGCGCCATGGCTCGCTCGGGGGGCACTTTCTTTTTTACAAGAATCCGGATGATTTCGACATCGAGACGGCCCTGAACAAGTTGATTGCTGAATGGCGTAGCTGGGCCAAGGCAACCGGGGCTGCGAAACATTCCTCGTTTTATTTTTTTCTGACCGCGCCAGCATCGGGCAGTTGCTGTAAACGGTGGTGCATGTTCCTGAGATGGATGGGGCGCCGAGACGCCCTCGATCCGGGCCTTTGGTGCAAGGAGAGTCCCTTGGCCAGTACCTTCCCCGAGGGAAAACACCTAAGGCCTGCGGAACTCATCATTCCACTCGATACTCACACCGGCAGGATCAGCCGTTATCTCGGCCTGACTACTCGGAAAAACGCTGATTGGAAAGCTGCCCTTGAGGTGACCGCGCGATTAAGTGAGTGTGACCCCAACGATCCGGTCCGGTATGATTTCGCGATTTCCCGGCTGGGAATTCTCGATTTATGTCGGAAATCGAAAAACAAGGAGATCTGTTCCAGGTGTCCGCTTGATCAGGTCTGCACCCCGCCGCCCTTGCCGCTGCGTCTTGAGGAGGCGGAATCATGAAATACAGTACGGCTTTGGTTGCTGCGCTTTCCACTTATGCGTTGTTTTCTCTCTTTTCAATGGCTGCCATGAGCATCGGTGCTGCGGTCCTGATCCTCGTTTTGATCATGATCAAACCCAACGAAATTCGTAAAGACCTGCAGAGGGAGCTGAAATCGCCACTGACGCGTCGTTATCTCCAACTTTCAATTTTATTGGCGATGACTTGCATTTTAAGCCTTTTGGCGGCGAAATTGTGGCCACTTGGATTCGGCGGGTACTTTGTTGAAGTCCGATTTTTCAGAGATATTGCAAAACTCTGGTATCTCTTCTGGCCCATCCTTCTCGTGATCGGCCTTCGAAAGCTCTCCCCGCAAGAACAAGGTGTTGTGTTGAAGTCATGGCTAACCGGGTTTGCGTTGCTCTCGGTTATCGGTCTGTTTCAGTATTTCACGGGGTGGCCACGGCCTCAGGTTATCCCCGGATCAGAACCGGACGTTCGCTATCATGTGACCCTTTTTCTGGGACACCATCTTTCGGTCGCTAGTATCCTCATTTTCCCCTTCTTCGCCGTAATGGACCTCGCATTTGATGGATTCGCCGCGCGTGACGGTCTGACACGCCGATCAGTTCCGTTGTTCCCGAAAGGAATTCTGGTTCTCATTGGGCTGATCGGTCTCGTCGCGCTCTTTTTGACGTATTCGCGGATGCTGTGGATCGCTTTACCTGTCGGTCTGTTTGTTTGGCTCGGATGGCGCCTGCCCGGTCGAGCCAGGTGGGTGACCATTATACTGTGTGCTCTTATCCTGGGTGGAGCGGTTCAGCTACCGTCGATTCAGACCCGAATTCGTGCTGGAATAGGAATTACCGAACGTTTCGAGCTTTGGAAGGCGAATACCGAATTCTTGAAGATTCGGCCGCTCACGGGCGCCGGCTGGAGACATAATGAGGAACTCGCCGGATTTTATCTCTCCTCGAAATCTTCAGGGGCGCGGGTATTCAGTGGTCATGCGCACAACAACTTTATCGATATGCTTGGGGGGACTGGAATACTCGGGACTTTGGCCTGGATTGCCTGGTGTCTTGGGGCTGTTTGGCTTGCCTTTGCCGGGCGGCATTACCGTTTTCAATCGTTTTGGCGCGGCTTGGTTTGTGCTTGGCTGGTTTTCCACCTGAATGGCCTTACACAGGTGAATTTCTGGGAAGCCAAGGTTCAGCACCAGCTAGCTTGGGTGCTTGCCTGGTCTCTTCTCTGGGCAACTTCCGATCGGGAACGTGTTGAGGAGACGAGGGCGTGAGAGTTGTTATCGATGCGAGAATGGTCGGCCCTGTTCCGCACGGTTTTGCGCGGTACGTAACCCGGATAGCGGATGGATTGAACTGGATCC
>Ga0208958_1000334_pt1 | contig 57141 bp, 55 predicted proteins | sample RifOxyB1_FD_184032 | JGI IMG/M metagenome (GOLD analysis project Ga0208958, IMG submission 184032) | Soil microbial communities from Rifle, Colorado - Rifle Oxygen_injection B1 (SPAdes) | ecosystem: Environmental > Terrestrial > Deep subsurface > Rock core/Sediment | place: Rifle, Colorado...
CGGCAATCTTGAGGACAGCGTCCCAAACAAACTGGGGGTGGGCAATATTCTTGACCATTATTATCGGTGCTGCACGGATAGTTGCAGCACTCATTTTCACACGGCTCACATATTTTATTTCCACAAGTATAACATAATCCACAATCACCAGGACATGTCGAACAAGTTTCATCACCATTACAACTTCCATCACCACATTTTGCAGTTGTTCCTCCACCTGAAACTGGTGTAACATTTAATTGCCCCAATGGTGCGAATATACTTAATCCAAGAGGAATACATTCCCCACCACCACAATTAGATAAACAAACATAACTGCTTCCAGTACATGTACAACTTGTTGTATGACAACCAATTCGAGTATTACATGTATATCCGACAGGACATCCACTATTTACACATGATTGTAAATCTGGATTTGGATTTGATTGACACCATGTTGCAAGTCCAGTAATTCCATCATTAATTACATTTCCAGTAATTCCGATTGGGCTTATTGCAAATCCGCCTATTGGTGGCCAAGGTGTAACACCATCTCCATCATCCATTGATAAAATATTTGCACTCTTATTCACTGTACTATTTCTCTGAAGCCAAGTCCCATCATCCTCTAATCCCCATACACTCAAACTACTTTCATTAATACTTTGTGCATCCATACTTGTTTCGTTATATCTAAAAGAAACTAATGCATAATAATTTAATTCTGTATTATTTGTAATTTCTGCAAAATTCTTTGAAAAATTATACCATCCTGTTGGGAATGAATTAATTGAAGGAGATAAATTTACATTTATATTTTTTCCAGCTAATGTGATTGTTAAATCATCTGCTAATGTTAAATTTTGTATGGTATTATTTTCAGAATCTCCAGATAAAATCATTTGATATTCTCCATTGTCTGTTAGAGTATTATTTCTTAAGATATTATCATATGAATTATCTAAAGAAATACCAACATAATCGTTTGAATTTATTTGATTGTTTAAAAGAGAATTATTGTTTGAATAAGAAATTGTCAAACCAGTCACATCTCCAAAAGCAGCAGAATTATCATTAATAGTGTTATTTGTTAAATTATTATTATCAGAATAAAGGAGTATAAGTCCATACATTGAATTCAATCCAAAAATATTGCTTAGATTATTATTATTGATAAGATTATTTGAAGAATGTTCTAAGGACATTCCGGTTGTTGCTGAAGAACTACCACCTATCTCGTTATTTGTAATATTATTGAAATTAGAATTACTCAATGCTAATGTTTCACATCCACCCATTGCGGCATGACATGAAATTATATTGTCTTGTATTGTACTAATATTTACACCATCCAAAACAATAGGGATTCTAAAAAATGAAATTGTCATATTCTTAATTGTTATATTTTCTTTATCTAAAATATAAATCCCATTAGAAGAAGCAATCTCCCCTGTTATTGAATATCCCAAACCATCAACAATAATGTCATCTGCCCCTATCGTGAATCCTTCGCCAGTACAATTCAAATCCTGAACCATTGTACAACTTTCATTAATTATCTCCCCACATGTAAAATTATAATTTTCTCCGATACAACCACTCATTTTTTCTAATGTTAAATTAACTGGTCCATTTTCACCAAGAATATAATTTCCTGTTAAATTAACTAAATCTGTTTCAGATACATATCCATTGGCTGTAGCATTAATACTGTAATTTGTATAAAATGTTTTTCCTGTATTTGTCTGATAATATTCTGTTACATTTTGTCTTTCAATATATCCTGATGAATTTGTCAATGCAAAATAACCTAATGTATCTGTATTATCATAAATCGTGACATCTGCTCCTTCGGCTTCTGTTCCGTTTGTATAATCTACATAGGTCTCTAAATACCATTGAACATAAAGCGTTCCTTCTTCGATTGAAACATTTGATTCATTAAATGTGACATTCAAAAAAGTATTATTTGGAATGATTGATTCAAAATTTACAGAATAAAAATCCATATTGCTTGAATTGTTAATGATAGAGTCTAAAACAAGATTATTTATTCCCGAATCAAAGACAATTCCAACATCATTGTTTGTTAAAATGTTTTTTGATAGATTATTCTCGTCTGATTTACTCAAATAAATCCCATAATAAGTATTTGAATCAAAATTATTCATTGAAATGAAATTACTATCTGAATCATCATAAAGCCAGATTCCAGTATCGCTCAGATATGAAAAATTATTTTTAGATATATTGCTTCCAAAAGAGTTTTGCAGGTATACTCCTCCTTCAATATTTTCTATTTTGTTATTATATATGGTGAGATAATCTGGCCCATGGGTTGATGTTATTGAATTTGAATAGATTGCTATACCTGTTATCCCACTAAAATTAGAATTGATTATTGTATTCTCTCCTACTTCCCCACAAGAATCTATTGGAAAATTATCGCTAAGATAAATACCATATTCAAAATCTAAAAACGAATTATTTCGTATTATATTTTGTGTTGAACCACAAAACATGGAAACCCCAATAGTGTTATTATAAACTAAATTCCCCTCAACAAGATTATAAGATACTGTTTGCGAAAGACCTGATAAAGATATTCCTTCTTCAAAATTATTTATAATAAAATCTTTGATAGTAATATTATCATACCAATTATTTGCAATTCCAATGCTTGAAGAACTTTTATTTCCGATTAACCGGTATCCATTTCCATCAACAATAATGTCATCTGCCCCAATTGTAAAACATGTTCCGGATGTTGTTAAGTTTGCATTCATCGTACAAGATTCTGTTATTGTATCTCCGCATGTGAAATTTGTTGTTGTTCCGATACAACCTTCTGTAGATGAAGATTCTTCTTCCATTGGTGCAAAGATACTAAACTCAGTTATATTTGCATAAATGATGTTATTTATGGTATCTACAGCCGAACCAGAAACTTCATTCCATTCTGTCCCATTATATCTAAGTAATTTTAATGCAGATTCATTGTCTACTAGAGATTCATTATATGAAATATTTAATTGAACCCATGCTTCTGTAAAATTAGTCATATTGACATATTCAGAAATATTACTATATCCTGATGGATCTTCGGGAATAGTTTGTGAATCTCTTATCGCGACATCTCCTGAATAAATTAAACTTATTTTACTGCTCGTAATATTTAAATTAGATATAAGAACATTATTTTCTCCACCCATACTATTTGAATAAATTTCCCATTCGGAGCTATCCCTTGAGGTACAATTAATTAATTGAGAATCAATTGTACCATCTATATAAAAACCAGCATAGATGCTATCTCTTGCAGTATTGTTAATTAAGGTACTATTGATTGTATAATCTACATAGAACCCATAATCACAACCAATTGCAGTGTTATTTGTATATGCTTGATTGTTCTGATAAACATCATAACAATATTCATAATTTATTGCAGTGTTATTTGTTAATGTGTTGTTGTCCCCATTACCCCCAAATCCCCAATCTCCATTTTGAGCAAAATTATTTATTAAGGTATTATTTGTATTAAAACTAAAGGCGACCCTTGCATCGTATGCTGAATTATTTTCAAGATAATTATTTGATGTAACCTTGAATGCTATATTTGTAGAGTCATTAACAGTATTATCAATTAATGTTACACCGTCTTCTCTTAAATCAAAAGCGTCCCAATAAACATTTTCTATCGTGTTATTAACATAGGTTGAATTTATTACTGGACCAAAGGTATTAATTTCAGTAAATCCACTCATAATTCCGTTAACACTTATTATTAAATTATTTTTGAATGAATTATGCCCGCCATTTGAAAGCTGGAAAGGGGTCGAAGAATATGTGGGATTATTGTGAATATATTCATTGTTGTTAATCTCAGAATAATATGCTCCTTGAAGATAAAATCCATAACCCCCATTGTAATTATTATATGCAAAATTATTTGAGATGTTTGTATAATTTGAATTATAAATGGAAATTCCTTTTGTGGAAGATGCTCCAGCTAAATTAGACATATTATTATTAAAAAGGGTATTATTCATCGAATTTACCAGACCTATTCCAAAGAAATTGGTATTTGGAGAACTTACAGTTAATAATTTGTTGTTATAGAAATATGAATTGTTTGTATTATTCGCCCAAATGCCTCCGCTGAAATTTTGAATAACCATATTTTTAATAGTTATATTGTCCCCAAAGCTAATATTTACACCATATCCAACCTTACTTCCAGTAAGCGTAAATCCATTTCCATCAAGAGTAACATCGCTAGCATTTATTATAAATGCTGTTCCAGAACAAGAGATATTCTCAACAATAATAACGTCTTCATTAACATAATATGGACAAGTCATATTTGCACTCCCAACGTATGCTGTAAAGTGTGTAACATTAAATGAGATAAAGGTCCCATTATCAACAAAATCTAACCCGGAATCTTGCCATTCAGAATTACAATTAAATTCTTCAAGATTCCAATCATCGCAATGCAAAATGTTAGTTATTTTTTGGTTTGTTGTTTTTTCTAATCTTATTGTTGATTCCCCTAATAAAATTTCTTGATTTGATTCACTTTCAACGGCAATAATCTCTGTTCCAAGGCCAAGATTTTGCAATTCTAATGTTGGTTTATCTATTTGAATAATTAGGTCACTAGGAATTTCTTGAAAATCTAAATTCATTTCAGGTAATTCTTCATTAACAATTGCCATTCCAGTCACTAATCCGGTTAAAAATTGTTCAGCCGGTTGATTATCTACTTCTTTGATTTTATAAACATCTTTTCCACCAAATTCTTCCTTTTCTAATTTTATGTTTGCCCCTGTATCGTTTAATTGAATTTCTTGGATCGTTTTCCCTTGTCTATTAATCATTGTTATTTTTGGTTTATCTGTAACAATAAAATTAACTATTTCTTCGTCAATTATCTTTTCAGAAGATAAAATAGAAACCTTTATTGAATGTTCTCCTGTTTCATTAATAGATATATTTAGATTTTTTAAATCAAAATTATAATTTTCAACCCCCCCTAAATAATTTTCTCCAAAACCAAATTCTTTTTTTGAATAATCTGTAGTTATCTTTATTTTATTTCCATTTTTTTCTATATCTAAAATTCCCTCAGACAAAGACTCATTCCCTTCATTTACTGAACCATCTATAATCTCTAATTTTTCTGTTGGTTCCAAGGTATAATAGAAAGGATATTCTCTTGAAACACTTGCAGAGAGATATTCTCCATCAAATTCAGATATTGTAAATCCATTCCAAATTCCAATGAATTTGTTTGCTATCGCGAAAAAAGTTAAGAAATTTCCAGTAATCTCTGGTGTTGAAAATGATTCAGAAGTATCCTCTTCTGAGGAAGATTCTGTTATATCGCTTGTTGTCTCTTCAGAATTTTCAGATGTTATTTCTGAAATTGTTTCTGATTCTGATGCTAATTCTTCTAATTCCACAGAGCCTATTGTTTCTAGTTCTTCTATTTCTTCTAGGTTTTGATTTTCTTCTAAAATAATTAATTCTTCAGTTGTTTCTTCTACAATTGTTTCTTCTACAATTGGTTCTTCACTTTGCTGTTCAGTTATTTCTTCTTGAGTATTATTTTCTTCAGATATTGCTAATTCGGTTTCTTCTATTTTATTTTCTTCAGATATTTCTGTTGTTTGGGTTAGGTTGGTGGTTTCATTTAATTCAGTTTCATTTGTATCAATCGTTTCATTTAATTCGATTGTTTGATTTAATTCTTCAGAAATGTTTGTTGCTGTTTCATTAAAGTCTATTGTCTGATTTTCTTCGAATGTTTGGTTTTCTTCAATTGTCTCATTTTCAATTGTCTCATTTAAATCTAATAATTTAAATTTAAAATAAACTTCAGGAAATGTTGTTAGTTCACCAGGTTTTCCGAATCCAAAACCTTCTCCAGAAATTTCTGCATTTTCAACATAATAATTCCCATAATCTTCATCAACTATCGAATCAGTTAATTCGATAAATTCTTTCATAGAATATTCTCTCGACACCCCATTATATTCTACCTTAATAATTGAATTTTCTGGTATTAATTCTCCTTCTTTCAAAGATAAAATGTATTCCCCATTTATTGGTTGGTTAATAAAATAATGATCTTTTTCTAAAGAAATGGTATTTCCAGTAATTAGAAGATTATTTGCTAAAAATAAAATACCAAGGATTAAAATAACTCCTAAAAATAAGAGAGATAACAGTTTATAATTTGCCTCTTTTCTAAATAATACCATCTTTTTTTAAAAACTTTTTATATTCATAAAAAGTATATTTATCTATGTAAATTTACTCTTTTAAAGGTTTTCATTTTTTTTACTTATTTAATCTAATTTATTTTTCAAGAGTAAGGTTTTTATACTCATTTTAGGGTAAATAATTATGGCAAGAACCAGGATAAAATTAGCAAGCACAGATGTGGACAAGCTTAATGAAATTGTTAATGCTATTAAAGATATAACTTCGAAAGGAGGAATAGCTTTACGAGGACCAATACCATTACCAACAAAAAAGCTTAAAATAACTACAAGAAAAAGCCCATGCGGAGACGGGAAAGCTAGTTTTGATCGATTTGAAATGAGAATTCACAAAAGACTTTTAGACCTACCAGCAGATGAGAGGGTTCTTCATAACATTATGAGGCTCGCTATACCTAAAGAAGTTAATGTAGAAATCGAAATGTTAAGTTAGATTCAAATTCACTAATTTAACTGTGCTTAAAATTTAAAAAAGCGAATAGAAAGCGTTCTTAATTTTATAACTTATTCAACAAATAAGATACTTTTCTTTTGATAAATCTAATATATAGTATTAATAGTGTTACATAATCTATATGATTCTCAGAATTTTTTCTTAAGCTGGAAGAATAGTCATTGTTTTCGCTAATGACTCAAAATATTTGTATGTTAAAACTATTTGAATTGGTGTAGAATATGTTCTTTCTGTTCCGAGGATTTTGACACAAGTTATTGCTCCAACATTTGCTAAGCCTTCTGTTCCTTGTTTTTGCCCATATGGTGCTTCTGCATTTTGTAATGTGCAACTAAATCCGGATTCTGTTTCTATTTGAATATTTACCAAATCTTTTTTAGTTTTTTCATTAAGATCATTATTTTCTAATTTATCACAATCAGAATTAAAAGAGTATACTTCTCCAACACCCTTATTTTCTAATTTAAATGTTAAATATAGTTTGTTTCCTTGAACTTGTTCTGTCATGGATGTGACTTGTATTGGGCCTGCAGAATTACTTTGCGTAATTATTTTATCTCCAGAAATTGTGCAAATATCATCTTTGCTTCCAATACAAATAACTGTTTGTGTTACAGTAGCATAATTATAACAAGAATCTATTTTCATAGTAATATTATATGGGTTTGGAAGATTTTTCCAAGGTTTTGCATCTTGTGAAAAAATTATTCTTTCTTTTCCACCATCTTGATATATTGATTTTTTAGATAAGATATTTGTATTTTGTTTTTTAAATTCAATATTTTGTAAATTTTCTCCAACGCCTGTTAAATAAAATGCGGCTTGACCTTGTTGTATATCTGCACCACCTTGGTTTTGTATATCTAAATATATTGGATATTGTTGTCCTGTTGTCATTAATTTTGGAGGAGCATCTTCAATAAAATCCATTAATAATCCTGTTGAATTGAATGTTGTTCCAGTAGATTTCTGACAAGATGTTGGAGATGTTGCTCCAGAAATCAAAATAAGTATAATGCCTGCTAATAATAGTATCTTAAAATCGAATTTCATTTTCCCTCTTATTTTTTTGTTTTTTTCTTAGTTGCTTTTTTCTTAGTTTTCTTTGTTCCGCAACCACAGCACCCACATGACATTTTTTATCACCTCCACGAAAATTATTAAATTTTCGGGGTCCAGAAAAATTATATTTTTCTAGGACTTATTAAGTTTTTATCTGATATGTAAACCCTTTTGAAATTTTAACCCCGTAATTTAGGGTTGAAACAAAAGGATAACCTTGTATGTTTTCAGAGTAAGATAAGAACGAGCACTTTATAATGTTTTCGTTTCCGAGCTCAAAATATTGATTTATTGCCTCTCCATTTTTCTTTGCACAAATTAATTGTTGCGGTGGAACCTCTGCATTAAAATAAATATTATTTTCTTTTGTAAAATCAGATGAATATATTTTATGCTCAAATTTTTTTATGAGACTAATTGTTAAATCTGTTTGATACCCTTCTGCAACCCTATATGATGATTGAGATAATGAAACCCCAATTGGTGAAGGTTCCTGGGTAGTTATTGGTTGTTGTGTTGATGGAACGTTTAATGTTGCTGTTGCCCTACTTGTTTCAACATAAAATGCAGAAACAATCATCCGCCCATTATAAATTCCCATTTTTGGAAGCCCTTGATATTTATACCAATTATTTTCTGGAAAATAAATTTCTACAGTTCCGGGTATTATTTTTTTTGATGTTCCACCACCAATTAATGCTTGAGATTTCTGTTCAGAAATTTCTGCAGCCCTAACATTGAATGAAGCACATTGACCGTCTCCATTAGAAGAAATCCCTAAAAAATTATCAGAAACATCATCTAAAACACAAATCTTTCCTTGTCTTGGTGTTTGATCATAGTTTTCAATTATAATCCCAATCCTAAAATTTTCCCCTTGTTCTAATGTTTTCCCACCATAAAGGAAATTTGGATTTGTGTTAAGAGAAAAATCTAATCCTGTTTTACTCGCATCTGTTGTTCCTTGACCTGGACAAGATGTTTGACCTGAAACCACAAATAAAAGGGCAATTAGTATTAATGCAAAAATTGCAAATTCCCTATTTAATTTACCTCTTTTTTTCATTTTTTTAATTTTACTATATTATACTAAATATAATACTCCTTAAATATTTTAATTTTTTAATCCTATGGCGTTTTTTTGATTATTCCTTCAAACTGTGTTAAAACATCATATTTTGATTCAACACTTATTGGTGATAATATCGGCGTTTCAGGAGCATCAATTATATATGCAGTACATGCTAAGGAATATTTGTCTTCCTCACTCGAATATAAAAATATTTTTTTCAATTCAGCCGAGTTCTTATTCCTAATTTCAAGAATGCCATCTGCTGCTAATTCCAATCCTTGACATTCGATTATATAATCTGAAGTTGGATAAGACAATGTTAAATATTCTAAATTAATCAATTTGGAATTGTCATCTTGTCTCTTTAAAACAATTCTGAAATCATATGTGTTTTTTGGATTAAAAGGCATATCATTATCTGAGGCCAATGCTGTAGAATATGGTGCCTTGAAATTCATTGTACTTTTTATTTTGCCCATGTTTGAACCCAATCCAATATAAACAGGCCAGGTTGTTTCTGCTAAAACTGGTCTTTCTAAATCTACAAATAACTTCTCAGAATAAATTGGTTTATCTACTGCCTCTGGGATAGCCCCTGAACATCTGAAACTTGTGTGTTGTTCATTTACTGAAGAATCAAATATAAATTCATTTCCATAATTGTATGAACCCCTCCGAGTTACTTCTAAGAATTTTTTCTGATCATAGCTTGAACCATAATAACATGCTGGTTTATATGTTAAATCGGAAAAACTTGGATTCATAACATTTAACGAACACAAGGTATTAACATTATCATTTATTATTTGGTTTTCTGAAAATTGTAATGTGACATAAAATTGCTCCTCGGGATTTTGAACATCTGGATTATCCCAATTAACAAAGAATGGACATCTAGGATCTGCAACAAAACAATATTTGAATTTAGATAATTGTTCTCCTGCATTTTTAATTCCCGTTGTCAATGGTGATGCAAATTTAAAATATTCTCCAAATGTTTCTGCTGCAACAGGATTATAATTCATCCATGTAAAAAAAGAGATCAATCCAAAAATAATTCCAATACATAATAAAATTGCTCCCGCAATTGATAAATATCTTGCAACTTGTGGGGGTAATCCATTTTGAATTACTGCAAATGTCCAAAAGATTAATCCAACACCCAAAAACCCACCACCACCGAGTACTAGCGTAGCCCCAAGTCCTTGTAAACCTATTTGAAATATTGAGAAAATACTTATCAAGACACCAACTATTGCTCCAATTATTCCAGCAGTTACTCCTCTTTGTAATGCAGTTCTCCAAACCATATCCCAATCATTTCTGAAGGCTGAACTTATAATTGCAAAAACTAAAAGTAGAACATAAAGTATTATTATTAAAATTAAGATAAAATCCATTTTAACTAAAATCCCTCTTTATTTCCATCATATCTGTAAATAGGTAATATTTTTAAAATAAAAACCTTTCTATATTATTATATTAATATGGCAGATGAATACGGATACTCTGAAAATAGGAAATCGAAAAGAGATCAGAAAAAAAAGAGACAGAATAGGGTTTACAAACGAGGCGGGCCTTTGCGAGGCATGAATGTTTCTTTAGGCAATAAGAAGAAATAAACACAATGGATATCTTACAATTTAGCGACATAATTTTATTTAGTTTAGCTTTTATTGTTCTTTTAATTGCCACTGTAACAGATATTAAAAAAAGAGAAGTTCCAAATTGGATAAGTTTCTCTTTTCTTGGAGTTGCTCTTTTTATAAAGATTTTAGCATTTCTATTTTCAGGAGATTATTCTATCCTAATTAATACGGGAATTTATTTTGCAATTTTTCTTATAATAGGGAACCTACTCTATTATGGACAAGTTTTTGGTGGCGGAGATGTAAAATTACTTTATGGATTGAGTATTGCATTTTCATCAAATCCCTTTTTTTATTCTTCTTCAACGACCAATTTTAATGAACCTTTTATTTTAGCATTTCTTGTAAATTCATTTATTATCGGAGCAATTTATGGAATCCTTTTCAGCATCTTCATTATAACAAAAAATAAACAAAATTTAAAAAAATTCAAGGAAAAATTTAAACAAGGATTGAAAAAACAAGAAATTGGATTTAAAAGTTTATCATGGGTTTGTATAATCGTTTCATTACTATTTCTTATAATTTCTTTTGTTGATTCAATATTTTTCCTATTTTTTATATTTATTTTAATAATCCCTTTCCTATTTTTAGCTGTTAAAATTGTTGAAAAAGATTTTATGATGAAATTAACTAGCCCAAGAGATTTATCTGAGGGTGATTGGTTAATTGAAAAAATAAGAGTGGGACATGAAATTATTAAACCAAGTATTCATGGATTAAACCTTAGAGAAATTAATTATCTCAAAAAGAACTATAATGGAAAAATAAAAATAAAAGAGGGTTTGCCCTTTGTTCCGGGATTATTTTTATCTTTAATTCTAACAGCGTTATTTGGAGATTTGTTATTTAGATTTGTATATTTGTTAGTTTAAAAGAAGTACTTAATTTGGGATTTTTCTTGGGAATTTTGGGAGTTCGATTTTTTTCTCTTCTTTATTTTCCTCTGTTTTCTCTTCAATTACTTTTTTCTTTTCTACAATCAATTCTTCCTTTTCCCTATTGTCCCTTGATGTCTGTTGTTTAAAATATTCTTTTGCTTCTTTCTTTAATTTTTCTGCAACAATTTCAAGTTCTTCATTTTCTTTTTTCTCTCTTTGCCAATCAAAAACAATTTTTTCCTTATCTTCTTTGTATCTTGGAATAATATTTATTACAAAATGTGGAATCCCTTGACCAGCTATTTGTCCCTGTGGGATATAAATACTAATACCCTCTGCATTCAACATTTTAATAATAATGGGTGAAATATTTTTTACAAAATTCATTAATTTATTTAAAATTTTATCATCAACTTCTTGAATAAAATGTTTATGTTCTTTTGGAAAAACTAAAATATGGCCTTGTGATGCGGGCATGATTTCCAAAACTGCAATTATATCTTTATCTTCATAAATCTTAACAGAATTCATTGTCCCTTTTGCAATTTCACAGAAGATACATTGTGTTTGATGAGATTGATTTTGTTGTGACATTACAAATTCTTCTAGTTCTTCATCTGTTGCATTTTCAACTTGTTCACGTATTTCTCTAACTTGATCTTCAGGATAATTAGATAATTGATCCAAAATCTTTCGTCTTATTGTTTCTATATTTTCTAATACCATATTTTAAGAAAAGAAAATAGATTATTAAAGATTATGCTTAAGTCCACTTTGATTTTAATAAAATCGAATTAACCAATTGTCCTTCTAAAATCAATTACTTGAACTGAATTAACTCCAGAAACTTGTGCGACTTTTTCTTCAATCAAATCAAGATCTTGTGTTTCGGGCCATGCAAGAGTTATAATCAAGGCCCTTAATCCAAATGCAACATCTTCAATTTCTACTGCATGCATTTTTGCACTCAATGATTCAACTATTTCAGAAATAGAATTTTCTATTTTTTTCAAATCCTCTTCGGGTGATTCCGGCATAACTTTTATTTTTAATGCTGCAAAGACCATTTGTATTTACCTATCTTTATTTACGGACCTTCAAATCCGCATTCACATTTATATTTGACAATAAGGCTCCTACAATTATTACATCTAGTCAATCGTTTCTTACACTGTGGACATTTAAATCCAATTCCATCTTGACTGATATCTTTATTACATGATGTGCATTTCATAATTATTCCCTCAAATTAGAAGTTTTAAATGTTTCCATTACCTAATATTCACAACTTATTTCTTATCAAATTCTAAAAGGCATAAATTTTCTTTTGCTTTTTTTTCTAAAGATTCTAAAAATTCTTTCATTTTTTTATTTAGGTCCTTATAATCTTTACCTTCCATTGTGACCATGTATGTTGGAGCACCAAGATATGTGACCTTTATATTGTTCTTTTCACACCCTTTTAACGTATTTTTTATCCTCTCTATTCCATCTGATTGTTCTGATTGGATTTTGAAGTTTGCTTTAATAATTACCTTCTTATTTCTTACTTTTTCATCAATAATTTCAAATACTTTTTTCAAATTTTCACTAGAAATTCCAAGTTTAGATAGTAAAGAAATATTTTTTGTATCTATTGCCTCTAGAAATTCGTCAAGATTTATCTCTTTTGCTTTAACTTTTATTTCTTGTATTTTAGTTTTATCAGTAATCCCCACATTGAGCATAACAAAAAAATCATTCCATTTTCTGTGTTTTTCTGCGATTTCTTTTCTATCCTTTAAAGAAACCCTCCTCAATGAAAGTTCAATTTGCCCCCTATTTGGATCAACCCTTAAAACCTTAATTACAATTTTCTGTCCAGGTTTAACATAATCCCTAATATTTCTTATTCTTCCTGGAGCAATTTCACTAAAATTAATAACTCCCTCTTTATTATATTCATCTAATTTTACAAAAACACTTGTTCCAATAATTCTATCTACAGTAGCTAACAAAAAGTCGTCTACATTAGGAAAATCTTGCTTCATGATTATTATATAAATTTAGGGTTATTTAAGAACTTCGATTACTTTTGCCTTCAATTTGGATTTGCTTGCTGATGGTTTTGACAGACTATTTCCACATCCTAAACATTTCACAATAGTTGTTGCTTTACCAAACATAACTTGTTCAAAATTGCATTTTGGGCATTTTATTTTCAAAAATTTGCTCTTAGTTATCCTTATATCGCCTTTCATATAACTAACAAAAAATTTTGGTTTTTAATCTTTTCCTTTTACAAATTTTCCAGTTATTTGGATTTATCACAATTTTATCTGCTGGATCGACATTGTTTTTTGTAAAGATTCTAAAAAATTATTTTCACACGATTTGTCTATTAAACACCCAGCCGCATTTGCGTGTCCTCCGACTTCTCCTTCTATTTGGCCAAGAGCTTCTTTCAAAAGATTGCTTAAATTTTGTGCATGATTATTTTCATACATACCAGAAAGCCTTGCAGAGACTTTTATTTTGTTATCATCACGATAAGCTAATCCAACAAGAATTGTTCCTTTAGGATATACTGAAGATGAAGCTAAAATGCTTGTGACTGTTCCAATCATGGTATCTTTAATCGAATTTCTTGCATTTACAATAACGTAATTATTTCCTTCTATTTTTTTATTGGTATGAACCCAATTTAATGATTTCACAATATGTTGCTTATATTTTGTATAAACCTCTTGTACTTTTTCTTTTGCTGTTTTTGAACCTATTGCAAAAGCTAATGCAAGAGAACTATAATTTAACCGCCCACATGCATTTATCATTGCACTTAATTCTCGCGCATCATATAGATGTCCATAAAACTTAATGAGGTAAATATTTCCTAGAATATCTTGGCTATGTCCCCCACCGATTCTCCTTAAAAGAACCGCTGTAATCAATCTTGAAAGTTCATTCTCATCTAATTCAAGCATGGTCCTATATTTGTTATTTGCATCTTTAAAATCAATTCCTATTTCTCTTAAAAATTGGATTGCACCTAAACTAGACCCAGTAACTCCTGGAATAAAAATATTTGAACTATATTCAAGAGATTTATGTAAGGGTCTTGTTCCTGCAAATAATGTTAATCCTTTTTTTATTTGCATTCCGCATTGCTTTGCATCTTCAAAAATTGAATTACTTGTTTTATCTCTTTCTTTTTCCATCAAATCTCCAATTATCCCAAGAACTGCAAATTGGGAAAGATCCTTATTAGAATCATTTAATTGTTTAGCAAAAAGATACGTAACACCAGCACCACTAATTCTTTCATTTTCAGAAATCATGGGATTTACTAAGAATAAATTGTCTTTATTTAATTTTTCCCTATCAAAATCTTTTTCTAATTCGTGGTGATCCAATACAAAAACCTTACAATTTTTAGATAATTTTTCTATTTGTTTTAAATTTCCAGATCCTAAATCAAGAAAAAATACTGCCTTCCATTTCTGGCTTTTTGATTCATTGATGATTTGTTCTAAAAAATCTGTTTCAAGTTGTTTTACCGTTGTTATCCAAAATTTTTGATTTAATCTTTTTAATGTTTTACACATAATCGAAGCAGACATTAATCCATCGGTATCTAAGTGTGTAATAACTCTTATCATAGAATCTACTTGGATGATTTCTTTGAATGTTGAGATAGGTCTTTCTAATTCCATTTTGATTAAAAACTAAATTTAGGTCAAAATAACCCTAGCCACAATCCATATCTCTCCAAAAAATCTAATGACCTTTTGGACCAAAAAATCCCTTATCTCCTCTTTTTTGGTTTGTATTTTTATGAATGATACTTCTTAATTCTTCTAAGCTTGGCTTCATTTATCTGCAATCCTCTTTTTCCAACACGGTCTTGTTTGTTATTTTCAGCATGTTTTTTTAATTTCTTTATTTTTTTTGATAAAGAAACTATTTCTTGTGGTTCGTGCTCAATTTTATTTTCATCTAGAACTTTTTCTATTTTTTTTCCAAGAGCTGCTCTGACATTTCCCACACCATAATTGTCCCTTAATGTCAATCCAATTTTTGCGCTAGAAATGCCTTGTTTACCTAATTTTACAATTATTTCTTCAATCTCTTTGTTTGATAAACTACCAAAATTAGATTTCTCTGTAACCGCTGGTTTATGTGAACCTGCCTTGCCCCTACCTCTACCGTATAATGTGGCCATAAAAACTTCTTATCGTTTTTGTTTTTAAACCTTTCTTTTAGCTAGAAAATATCGAGAATAAACAGATGGTAAAATAGCCCCACCCGGATTCGAACCGGGGTCAATGGCTTCAAAGGCCACTATCCTTGACCGCTAGACTATAGGGCTGTATAAAAACAAACTTTAGAATATTTATAAAACTTTAGAATATAACTAAAACTTCAATTTTTGATACCAATCAATATCCTGAAAAGGCCTTACACGTTTTTCTTTTGAAGGGTTTAAAATTCCAGAACAAACAATCATCAATTCCAAAATAGTTTCTTCATCTGGACAAAAGTAATGGTGATCCCCTTTTGGAATAAATGCTTCTTGTCCAACATTTAACCATTTATATTTGGATTGATTTAAATCTCTTCCCATTTTTCCACGACCACGAAGAACCATTATATATTCATCTATATCTTCATGATAATGAATATCTGTTGGTCTTGGGAAAACAACCTGCACTATTGTCTGTTTTAATTTTTCATTAATCTTTTCAAAAAAAGGCCTGATAAATAATCCCGATGTTGGGTCAAAAGAATATTCTGGATTATGTTTTCCAATATTATCTAAAAAGTTTGGGGCAGTATTTTCATTGTACCATTCTCTTATTTCATCATTTGTTATTGTGTCTACTAATTCTTTTACCATATTAAACTAATTAAAAAAGAATTTATAAGGATTTGTGTAAGAAAAAATAATAATTAAAATTCCTGAATATTAACATAACCACCCATTGTTCCGAGATATTCCTGGGCTTTCTTATTTAATTCACCATTTATTACAAAAAGAACAGGCATTTTATAATAAATTCCTTTTTGATATGCAATACTAATGTCTGCTTCTGAAATTTTCTTTTTATTGGAAAAAACAATTAGGAGTTTTAAATTTCCTACTGTTGACGGAGTAGAAACAACGAAGGGTGCATCTTCATCTTCATTCTCTTGAATAATCTCGATATGTTTTGTTCTTAACCAAATTTTAACATTTTCTTTAATTTCTTCAAGTTTCTTATTTACCTTGATTGCTTTAGAAATAACTGCTTGTGGTTGTTGATTTTGTTGATTTATTTGAATAGAGTTCTGAATTTGATTCGTTTGAAGATTTGATTCTATTTTTAATTCGGGATTTGCTCCAGAATTATCTACAATTTTTTCTTTTTTCTCTCTTGGTTTCCTTATTTTTTTCTCTACAGGGATTTCTTGTTTTGTTTCTATTTTCTGTTCTGCATTTTCAATATTTTCTATTTTTTGTTCTTTCTTTTCTGTTTTTTTGAATCCGTTTTTTTCAACATCAATAATTTCTTGTATTTTTTCCCTTGCTTCATCCAATGGGACAGAATATAGTCTCCAAAAAGATCTCTCTTTTCCCTCAATATTAATAGTTAAAGGGTATGCAAAATCTTTAACAGCCTTCATTGCAACCCGATTTACAGGAGACAGTACATCTTCTGAAACTATTCTTCTTTCTTTAAGAATTTCAAAAGATTCTTTTTCTTGAGAATTTAAATGAGTAATAAATTTTTCGAGTGATTCTTCTTGCCCAGGTAAATAATATAATGGTGAGCCCCCAATCTTTAGATAACTTAATTTAAGAGTTTTATCTGCAACCATTTCAGATAATAGTGCTGAAGTAAATAGTAAACTCAATCCAACTTGCTTAGAAATCCCGCTAGGTAAACTAGGGCCGTCTTTTTTTATTGACTCTACAACAATTGTTTTTTTATCACCAATATTTTGCATGAATATAATAATTAATTTTTTTATGTTTTAATCCACTGAATTTCATAATATGTAACTTCATTCTTTTCATCAACTATACCCATTAATAAATTTTTCTTTGTTGAATGCGCAACTCTATTTTTTGCGGCAAATTCCTGCCAAGTTAATGTGTTTGTTTCAAATACAGGGAATAAAATCCATTTTGAATGATCTTCTCCTGGCTTGATTCCCTTATCATAAACCATAAATTCTGCCCCATATTTTAATGCAGTTTTAACAATATAACCTTTTTCTCTTAAATCTTTGAAAACACAATATTTTGGCCAGAAATTAACATCAAGCCCCTCCATGAATACTAAAAATTTTTCGTAATTTAATTTTTTTCCAGAATATGTAACTTCAAGTTTTTTCTTATCTATTAAATAGAGTGCTTCAACACTAGAATAATAGGCTTTTCCCCCAATAACCTCTCCAAATCTACTTTTCCCATATAAACTCATTGCCTCCTTAGAATTACTAATGACTTTTCCAGAAGAAAAGGTTGCTTTTATTTTTGAGCTTGCGCTAATTTTCGTAGATTTTTCTTTTTTCTTATTTATCTTTTTCATTACAATCTTAACAACCATTAGATATAGAAAAACCCCTATGATTTAAATCTTGTCCTCAAGTAAAGATTAAAAACCAATTCAGCATTAATATGCCATGGAAATAATCTTTTTGGGAACAAGTGAAGCGACACCAACAGCAGAAAAAAATCAAACAAGCATCTATCTTAAATATGGATCTGAAAAAATCCTAATAGATGTTGGTGAAAATACTCAAAGACAAATGAAGATAGCCAAAATAAACCCCTGCAGTATTACTCGTATCTTAATAACACATTGGCATGGAGACCATATTCTCGGTCTTCCGGGATTATTACAAACCCTTGCATTAAACAATTATTCTCAAACTCTAAAAATCTATGGACCGAGAGGGAGTAAAAAACATCTAGATATTTTACTGAAGGCATTTATATTTGAGGGAAAATTAAAAGTAGAAATTTATGAAGTGGGAAATAAAATAATTGTTAATGAAAAAGATTTCTTCATAGAATCAAGGGAAATGAGTCATGGAACCCCTTGCATAGCCTACTCGTTTACAGAAAAAGACAAAAGAAAAATTGACCTTGATAAAATAAAAAAATTACAGATTCCAAATGGACCCCTAATTGGACAATTACAGCAAGGAAAATCAATCAGATTAAAGGGAAAAACAATAAAACCAAATCTTGTTTCAACGAATGTAAAAGGGAGAAAAATTTCAGTCATTTTAGATACTGAAATTAATGAAAATTGCTATAAGCTTGCAAAAGATTCGAACCTTTTAATATGTGAAGCAACATTCTCCAAGGATTTAAAAGATCGAGCAAAAGAAAGAAAACATCTTACTGCAGATCAAACTGCAATGATTGCGAAAAAATCAAAATCAAAAAAATTAATGATCCTCCATATTAGCCAAAGATATAATAAAAAAGAAGAGATTATTTTAAACGAAGTAAAAAAAATCTTTCCAAATTCTGAACTCGCGAGAGATTTTATGAAAATTGAATTGTGAGATTTATTAAAATTAAGATAGCATAAAAAGATTTAAAAAGATTTAAACGAGGATATTCTTATGGCGAATACGATAGAAAGACCTTTAGACTTGCTTAACCAATCAAGAGGTAAAGAGGTTTTATTGCAATTGAAAGGAGAAAAACAAATTGTTGGAACTTTGTTAGCTTTTGATATACACATAAACATTGTTTTAAGCAATGCACGGGAAATTGAAAATGGAGAACCTAAAAGAAATATCGGATTGGTTTTCATTAGAGGAGACACAATAGTCTATATCTCCCCAGCAAGTTAAAGTTTGCATTATTTATTTTATTTTAAGCACAGAAGCTTTTCTAAATAGAAAATCTACTCTAATTTTATTACCAAATAATTCTTTCCAAAGATTTTTATATCATAAAATGAATTTCTAAAGAATAGTATGCGGAGGTGCCGGAGTGGTCAAACGGACTAGACTCAAGATCTAGTGGCTTAGTGCCTACCCAGGTTCGAACCCTGGCTTCCGCATATATGACAACCCCACGTGCTTGAAAATGCCTTCCCAGAATTTTCGGCGTCCAGAAAGCAAAACTTTCTAGGATGTCACCTTTCCCTTTTTAGTTTATCCTCGATACCCATAGAAAGACTTAAAAAGCTTTCGTAGAAAGATTTAAAAAGGTTCTGGTTCATTTATTTATAATATAGAGTATATTTCTTAAAAAATGCCAGAAACTTCAAAGAAAAAATGTCCGGATTGTGGTTCTACAAAACACATTTATGACGAACAAAAAGGAGAAGTAATTTGCAGAAATTGTGGTCTTGTTCTTGAAGATAAGATGATTGATATGGGGCAAGAATGGAGACAATTTGAAGATGGAGATAAAAAAGGTCGTGGTGGTTCACCATTAAGCATGCAAAAATTCGATCAAGGGTTGACAACGAATGTCGGAGAAATATCTGATATTTATCAATTAGGTTCTGAAAAGAAAATAAAAAAATATTTCAGATTGAAAAAATGGCAGGAAAGGGTTTCAACATCTATTGAAAGAAATTTAAGACTTGCTATGACTGAACTTAGAAGGGTTGCATCTTTTTTAAGCCTTCCAAATTTTGTAAAAGAAGAAGCTTCTAGAATCTACAACCTAGTATTGCAAAGAGGCCTTGTCAGAGGAAGATCTATGGAAAGCGTTGTTTCTGCATGTATCTATGCATCATGTAGATCATATAACATCCCAAGAACCTTAGATGAGATTTCAGCTGCATCTGATGTAGAAAGAAAAGAAATTGGTAGAACATATCGTTTTATCATAAGAAAACTTGACTTTAAAATAACGCCAAGTAATCCTAAAGATTATATCGCAAGATTTTCGAGTACATTGCATTTGACTCCAAAAGCGCAAAATGATGCAATAAAGATTCTAAAAAAAGCAGAATTGTCCGAACTTACGAGTGGACGAGGCCCTGCAGGAATTGCAGCGGCAGCATTGTATCTTGCAGCATTGTTAAATGAAGAAAAGAAAACGCAAAGAGAAGTGGCTGATGTTGCGGGTGTAACTGAAGTTACAATTAGAAATCGTTACAAAGAACTTCTAGATAAACTTGATATGGAAGAAAAACTGAAGATTAAAGAAGCTGAATCAAGGGCAGAAAAAGATCAAAAGATTGCCCTAAAATCGGGCAAGACAAAACCAGAAAAAGCCAAGTCTGAAAAAACAAAATCAAAAAAGAAGTGATTGTAGAATCTATTTTATTCTTTTTTATTTATTCCTTAAAGATATTCTATTTTAGATTCGCCAATGAACGAAACTGCGAATCCCACCTAAGGTGTTTATTTATCATTATTTTCGCCTTTTACTTTTCAGGGCGAGATGATTTAAAACTACTTCAACGAAACATATTTAAATCAATTTTTGAATAATTGAATATGGTTACCACAAGAAAAATCAGCGGGGGAAAGTATAAGAAATTAAGAAAAAGAAAAGCATACGAAACCCGAGGAAAACAAAGTTTAACATTTTTAGGAGAAACAAAAAAGAAACATAAAAGAGGAATGGGTGGAGTAATAAAAACAGTTCTATTAAAATCAAATATAGTCAATGTTATGGACCCTAAAACAAAAAAAGCACAAAAAGCTACGATTAAGACTGTTCTTGAAGTTCCAAGCAACAGATTTTTAGCTAGAAAAAACGCAATTGTTAAAGGTGCAATAATTGACACTTCTTTGGGAAAAGCGAGAGTAACTAACAGACCAAGTCAAGAATCAACTGTTCAGGCTGTTTTGATTTAATTCTAGAAATTAAGCAATATTGTTTAACTGATCAAATTTGACTTTATGTACCATAACAGAATCAACCATAACTTTAATTTCATTATCTATTTTCTTCTGTAATATTTCATCTGTCCAATCATCTCCGCTATAACCGTTCCTCTTCATTAATGCAGGTGTTAATTGCGCAAAGACCTCATTCCATGTTGGGTTTGATTTTTTTGTTGAAGAGATTGCTGCTCTAATCACCCCTTCACCAGCATTATAAGATGCAGTTGCAAATTCATATTTATAGGTGTATTGTTTAAACAGTTCTATAAAATCTCCAAAATGTAAGGTGCTTGCATGAATGTTTTTGTCAATATCAAATCGATCATCATTAATTGCAGTACAATCTGCATTTTGAAGATTACAACCTGTTCCACAATTACAAGGAGTTAATTTTTGAAAGATTTCTATTCCGGTTTTAGAATATCGCTGATTGACACAAGACGGACTTGATAAATCTGAATAACTCCAGGCAGTGCAATAACAAAGCTGCCCTAATCCAACACAACCTGTTGGAGAAATTGCATTAAAAACCCCTTCAGATTCATGGTAAATAACTGCTGCAGTTATTGTTATATCAGAATCTGCAGAATATTGTTTAATAACATCATAATATTTATTCTTAAAAGAAATAATTTTAGAATAATTTGGATCTGATTTATATTCAATAGCAGCCAAAACATTGTTCAATCCTGTTTCAGAATGTAAGAAATATTGGTTATATGCATTAACTTCTTTAAAAAAATCTTCAGGAATATTATTTTTAACCGTTATTAATTCTGTTTTTATTTTTACTAGTGTCACCTTAAGATTTTTTATTTGTGTTGAATCTAATTTTGAAATTTGATTCATTGCTTCTTCAATAGATATGGGCTGATTGATTATTTTATTATCCATTAAAATATATTTCTTGTATTCTGCATATTGCCCGTCTGAATCTACAATTTTATTAGTAAAATCCCAGATATAATCTTCGGTATTAATACAATTATTATTATTCCAAACACATTCCAACCCACAAATATTTTGTTCACATTCTCTTTCTGATTTGAATGGTGTATCTACAGCAAAAGGATCTACTCCTAAAAGACCATATCTCTTTCCACTACAAGTTTGCCCACTGCATTCTGTGCATTTATCATTCACGGGAGTTTTTCCATTATCACAGGCAATGCAACTATCTTTTTCTGGTGTTTGTCCCTTTACACACAATGTTGGATTCGCTGATGCAATAATTTCTGATTTAATATCTTCACATTTTCCCTTTCCATTATTTGCCTTTTCATTCCAATTACAACTAATACCACATTCTATTTTTGCATTTTCACAAATCTCTTTGGTGCTAAAATAAGATAAAGCAGATCCAGAAGTATCTGATGCAAATGTTTGTGTGCAATCTACTGGACAAGCCATACAAGATGTTTGTGCTGGATTTGTTGGATCTTTAACAACAGGTGTTTGTTGTGATGGACAAATTTTTGTTGCAGTTGGGGTAATTGTTGCACTCCCTGAACCAAGATTAGAACATTTATCTTCAGATGTCCAAATACATTTTAATCCACAAATAGTATCTGAAATTTTCCCAGAACCACATTCAGCTTGTATGAATTGGCGATCATTATCTAATCCCTTCCACCATGTAAATAAACTCCCCCCAGGTAATTTAATATCAGAAGAACACCCATTTATTGGTGGACATTTAGCACATCTAAAATCATTATGATCTAAATCTTGGACCCAAACACATTTTGTTGTTCCTTCACTTGCTTTATTGCAATCTATCTCTCCAAGATCTGTATAATCTGAACAACTTTTGCTCTTTTCAGTTGTTGTTTGTTTTTTACAACAAAAATTATCTGGATTATTTGGGATTAAAGTTATTGGATTTACTAAATATTGATCATCAGATAAAGTTTGACATCCAAGTTTTTTATTTGCATCACAAGTTGGCGTATCTGTACATCCACATAAAGAATATGAAGAAGAATATGGTGCAGAATTTATTCTTTTTCCACTATAAATTGTTAAATGTAAATGTGGTGCGCTAGGATAATCTATTATTCCAATTTTCTGTCCAATTTTTACTTCGTTTCCTTTTTTAATTGAAGAATCTTTTTTGATATGGCAGTAAATAGAGGTATAATCTAGAGATTTATGATAAATATTTATGCATGTTCCTGAATCATCTATAATTTCTCCTGCCGCAATTGAAAGAACATCTGCACCTTGCTTTGCATAAATATCCACTCCACGATGTATAGACTTGTATCTTTCAGGATAATATTTAGAAGAATATCCAGTCATGTCAGGATAATTGAAAGGGTCTATCCTATCTCTAAAATCTCCTATGTTAATCGGAAATTGTAAAATTTTATTTGCTTCATTGCATTCAGAAATTATTTCGCCACCAAGATTAACACATAATCTCATTTGATTTGCACCAGAAATTTCTCCACTAGATGGAATGAAATTACAATTTTTTATTTTGTATTCTTTTATTTTTTGAAATTTTTCTTCAGTACTTGTTGAACCAATAGGTTTGACAAAATCATTTACACTCGTAAGTTTAACCAAAACACTATTATCAAAAAAGCATAAGGGATTCTGAAGGTTATCCTCACTTGGTTGATTACCTAAAAAAGTTTTAAAATAAAAGTCTCCGGTACTTTCTCCAATCTTCTGACTTGCTGTAAAAAATTGTCCAACTATAGATTTAATTGCTGTTCTTGAAGACACTTCATTTCCTCGATTATCAAATACCTTTACTAAATTACCATAATAAGAATAAACACCATTGCCGTGGGATACAATTACACTATATCTAAATCCCTCTTTTACTTGTTTTGAAAATCCAATATCGAAATCAGAATAAACTATTGTACCATCACCCACCACAATTATATCTTTTTGGTCTGGGAAATTAAATGTAAAAAGACGTAATATTATTGCCTTATTTGTAGTTGAATATGTTTTATATACGTCAAAATTTTTGTTTGGCCAATATAAAAATAATGAAAAAGGTTTTGTTGCTTCAGGTGGCGTTATTTCTCCAGCAATCACCCTTCCAGCAATAAATCTCTCAAGCAAACCAGTCATTTCTGCCCTTAATGTTTTTGTTTGAGCAATCAACAAATCAGCTCTTGCTCTTTCTTCTGGATAAAATGCTTTGTTTCTTTCAACCAATAAAAGTGGCTCAAGTTCATTTAAGTCTTTTTTATATTCTTCTGAATCAGTTAATAATCTTGCTGATGTTTCTTTCAACTCTGTTTCAGATGGTTTATTGTTATTTTTATATAAATCTTCCAGCCCCTTGTTATGTGCAACAATTAAAACATGAATATTTATTGCAGTTGTAAAATATTTATCTTCTAATGCCTGTATAGATTTCATGCTTTGGTCTTTTGTTTTATAAATTCCAGAATCAATTAATTTTTGAATTTCTGCCCCTATTGTGTTATCTAAAATTTCATCGACAATTCCTAAATCAGAAATACTTTCTTTGACACTATTTGTATCCAACCAACATTTTATTTGTTGATTGTCACAATATCCAACATTTACATATCTTGTTGTATCTGTTCCACCAGGATTTGTACCAGAACAAATTCTTATAATTCCTGTCTTGTATAATGCAGGGTCGACCATTGATTCTGTTGCTTGTTGAATATTTAATGTTACTTTTGGAATTAAGCTTGCTGTTCCAGAAACACAGGCTTTTGCAGTAGTAACTTCATTGCCTAATTGTGATTCAACATAAAGATTATTTGCTTCATCTAATGCAAAATTTGTGGTTGCTTGTCCAAATCCACAAATATCTTTATCGTTTATTCTAATACAAAGTTCCTTGTATCCAGAAGGTGCTGTGAAATCTGGCGTTAATGATTTATATTCTCCTTTATTTAGATAACCATAAGAATCTTTTACATAATAGGTTTCAGGAACAGAATAATATCCTTGTGAACTTGGATTTTTCAAATAAACAGAATAGAAAACCCCTGAATCTTTTCCAGCATAAATGTGATAGTAAACCTTATAATGACTTTGCCCACTAACTCCACCTGTTGAAATTTCTTGGAATGATGCAAAAACCTGTGGTGGACTATCTACTTTTGTTAATTCTGAAAAGAATTGTCCTTGTGTCGGATAAGCAATACTTGCAAATTTCTTACAAACTTCTGTACTAACTTCTGCTGTACTTCTTGCCTTGAATGAATTAAATGTTTCAACACCATAATAGTTTGTGAAAAATCTTGCAGAATCAATTGATGTTTTCCAAGATTCTGAAAATAATGCATATTCTCCTCCACCTTTTTGTGTTGTTGATTGCACTATACTCGGAAGGCCTGATTTTATAAATGGATCTAATTCTTTCCACATTAATTCACAAAGATACAAAGACATTATTTGATCGCAAATTCCAATTGTTTTTCCGGATGCTAATTGTTCATTCAAACAATCTTTTGAAGATTTTAATACAGAATTTAATGCATCTAATCCAGCATTTAACCCTGATAAACAAACAGGCATTAAAACTCCTTTTCCATTTTCAAAGTTTGGCGAACATAAAACTAGACTTCCGATAATTCCTGATTGAATTACATTTTCAACAGGATATCTTCCACCATAATCGCATCTAGAACTTGGACACATTACCGGATCACAAAGATTATACATTATTCTGCAATCTGTTGGGCTCATAAATTCCTCACAATTTGTTCCTGTTCCTGCTGTTAATGGCTTCCCAAGATTAAATGTCCCACAAGCTGTTTTTATTCTCCTATTTCCTTTACTAAATTCTTGTATTGCTTCTTTTGTACATCCTTTTGCCAATTCTATTAATCTCTTTGATTCTGATTTTCCATTCACATTATTTTCTTGTCCTGGAATTACGGGAATATTATCAATATTATTTAAATTCACCTGATTTGAAATTTCAATACAACAACTTGCATCATCTCCTATTGGTCCATCTGCACTCCAAGAAATGGCATTATCTGTTCCGACATTACAGATATAATATGTTTGAACATCTCCATTTGCTTTCCATGAATTTGTGTTTGTTTCCAATATGCTTGGTCCTTTTGTGGCAAAATAATAACCTGAATCTCTTGAAATCGGCATTACAGAAACCAAACCAGCATATGCTCCTGTTTCCCAGAATTTTATTGTGCTTGCATCCTGTGCATTCATTACATTTCTAGAACATTTACTCAAATCAATTTTTGTTACAATTCCAAATGGTGGTTTTATTTGAACTTCTGAAGTGCCCATAATTTCAGAGTTCTCATTAAGTTCATAATATTCTTTAATAGTAAATGTTTCTTTATTATTTGCAGAACCAGCTGGAGATAATATTAAAAGATATTTTTTCGTAGTACTTTCGCCCTTTGCAACGTTTTCTGTTGGCCAAATATATTGAACTATTGCTGCATCTTTTTGGAAATAATTTTCTTGTTTATTTGGTTGATATTTTTCAACAGTATTTATTTTGAAAGATTTTATTTGTTCAATTGTTAATTGGAATGTTTCTGTTTGGAAATCGATATTTTTTTCTCCAGAAATTGTTTGAATAGTTCTTTGATTTATTCCAAGCATGTTCAATCCCTTTTCAATTTTATCTTCTGCTTTTTTATTCTCCAGTGTTTTTTCCAGATTTGTTATTTTATCATAAAGCTCTCCTTCTTTATCTGATGTGCATAACATTGAATTTCCTTCATTATTCTGCCAAGCACATCCTTTTCTTATATATAACATTAACATATAATCTTTAAGTTCTGAACTTGAAAGAAGATTAATTACATTATTTTCTAATTTATAATATTTGAGCAAATTATCTGCAAAAGTAGAAGTATTTATTTTATTTTCTGTATATTGTTTATTCTTAAATTCTATTATTATTTTGTTTTTTAATTCTTCAGGGAATTTTTCCTGAGCAGATTTCATAAATTCTTCTTCATTGATTATTTTTGTTAATCCAAACAATCCAGAACTTCTTAAAACATTATTTCCAGATTTAACATTTCCAATAAATGCGTTTGTTTCCTTCAATGCTTTTTCCATTATTTCCACATCAGAATTTATTTTCGATTCCATTAATTGAAAGCATCTTGAAACACTTATTGTATTTACTGGATCCAAACTCTTTCTAAATGCATCATCAGAACAGTTCTTTATCCATGGCTCCATTGCTTTTCTTCTAGCATAACCTTCCCCAGTAATACTATCTGCAAAATTCTTTACCCACAATGCTGTTGCACCTGCTAAACATGCTTTTTTCCAAACAGTTGTGAGTTTTTCAATTTTAGAATTAATTGAATCTATCTTTAAAATTGTTGAATCTAATTTAGAAATCAAACTCCGAGTTTTTTCTGGATTTAATTGAATTGCTCTTTTTTCAATCCCAATTCCTATTGAAAAATTTGTTACAGAGGTTCTTTCTGATTGAAAATCTAAATTAACTTTTGCTTGTTTCTTTATGTTTGTTGAAATAAATTCAACTTTTATTTGATTTTCTGGAATAGTTGGTTGTGGTTGTGTTGACGATGTTGTTTCTGTTTTTATTTGTTCAAATGGGTCAAGTAAAATCATTTTTGATTTGCTTGACACGGATTCTGTTTTTGAAGAACTATAAATATATCTAAAATCAACTGCTTCTTCAGTTATACTTGAAATTTCCCATTCATTATCATTTCCTATTTTATCCCCAATTGTATATTTACCAGAAACCCCATTAATTTTTAAATCAGCTGAAATATCGTCTAATCCAGGTTTTAAGAATTTAATTAATTCAAAAGAATGGTCTCCTGTTAATGTAGAAATAGTTTGTCTATTCTGCCCAGAAATTTGAAGCCTATTTGTAATTTCTTGTTTCGCTTTTTCAACATCTGATAAAATTTCTGGATCTTCTGAATTTCCATATTTCTTAGTTATTTCATTCAATAAATCAATTGCATCTTGTTCTTTATTAAATTCCAAGGCTAATTCTATTGCTTCTTTTAATGCAAGAACCCCATATGTGGCTCCATCTTCTCTTTTAAGTTCAGGGTATTTTAATGAAACCTCCTTATAATAGTTTATAGCACTTTGATATTTGTCTTCAGTATCTGCAGAATATGCTGTTTGGATTGGTCCAGAAAGTGAATTTAATTTAACAATATTGTCATTAAGTTTATCAAAATCAGAATCTTTTCCTTGAAAAATTATTTTTATATTTTTAGAATCTTTTAGAATACCAAAAGCAGAAGGATTCATTTCTTTAATTCCTTGTAAAAGTGTTTCGGACTTTGTTAAGTGCCCTCCATCTGCATGTAACCTATCTAAATAAATCGCAAATGCTTTTATTACGGTATTAATATTATTAGAATCTTGTGTTGTTGCTGTTTTCTTTGTATAATTAAATAAAATAATTATATTTTCAACACCTATTGGAACTTGATCATTTGTTGACGTTGTTCTTATTGCATATTCTTTCCCAATATATCCAACATACCAATTTTCTAAATTTTCTGTGTCATCTGTTCCTGGTTTTTGAATGGGTATTTTTTGACCAGGTGTAACTTTGTAATTTTTATCTCCAATAGTCATATCTGCTTCCAAATTTGTAATTTGCAAATCTGCATGGCTTGCTTGACATTGAATTGTTGCTGTTCCCCCATACCCATATTGTTCTAAATTAATTGTAGTTAACGCACACCCCGTATCTCCAATCTGATCTTTTTCATCAATAACCATGGTGTTTCCATCAACAATAATTACAGCACGATTTTGTGGGAGAGTTATTTTTTCTAAATTTAATCTTACTCCTGCTCCACAATAAAATCCCGGAAGGAGAATTTCTTTTTGAGTTAATTGTACCCCTTCTTTTAATGTAACATAATCTATTGGATTCCCTGTTGGATTTGTATAAACTGCAATTTTTGCTGTTTGATCTTTTAATTCAATTAATCTCAAATATCCTTTTCCTCTCCAAAAACTAAATTCTTTGTATCTTAATTTCCATTCATTCTCTGTAAGAATTGGTAAAACAAAACTATTTTCATCCAACCCATATGTTTTAGCCACATCATAAAATATCTTAAGAGTCATGTTTATTTTGACATTCTTTGGCATTAATGCTTCATTTGGCTGTTGCTTCAACATTATCAAAACATATCCTAAATTTGACATAGTGGGAACACCGAGAACCTTTTCTTTTCCAGTTGATTGACTTCCGGTAATTGGATATTGGTAATTAGAATAACCCAATGCAGAATTTGGAGGATAATATGTTATCCCCAAAACCTCTTGTGGTTTATCTTGTTGAATAACCTGTATGTCTTTTATATATGGGACATTGATTAGGGGGTTTACTTTTACTCCAGTTAATCTACAAAAAACCGGAACATTTTGTTCTTCTAATAAATCACTCCGGATAACTGCTGGACTGCATGAATCTAATGGAATATTTACAATAAAATCCATATACTCTGCATTATCGCACATTTCATTTGTCCAGGGCATCATATCGGTTGGATTTGTTCCATAATTCGAATAAAGATAAGATTGCGAGGTCCAATCAAAAGGGGTTATTCCTGTTTGACCTGGAACATTCTGTGCCCCATATGGGTTATTTGCATCAGGTAATCCTGTTTGAGCAAGGGTATTTTCAATTAAAAATAATGCCAAGACTATAGAAACCATTACAAAAAATATTTTTTTTATATTCTTCATTTTATGTTATTGTGAAAGATAATTTAGATACACTTACTCCGTAAATTGAATTTGAAATTTCATCAATAGTTTTTGGTTCTGGAAATCTTTCAAAACCTATTTTTATTTTATCTTTTCCAATTAATTGTGATTCTGTTAGACTTAATTCACTACTCCCTCCGCCAATTACCACTGAAGTTAATGTTTGACTTGGGGTAGTTACATCAAAACATTCTGTTTTTGTTAAACCAAATACCCCACCTATCCCACCAACAGGAATTTCAAGACATTGTTGTTGTGTTTGTTGTTGCAAAACAATTTGGGCATCTTTTAAAACATAAACTGATACATTATAATTTCCTTCTGAAAAATTAATCTCTTTTTGTTCAGGATATGACGCGAATGTGCTGTAATCTTGGGAATTAAATGTTACAAGTGCTTTTTCCCCTTCGTTCAATCCTAAATCTAATTTAATTGGATAAATTTTAGCTAAAAAGATATTCATATTAAATTCTTCATTGCTAGAAACTAAAACTGAAAAATCCTTGTATCCATCTGCTTTGGCAATTATTTTTCCATTATAACATTGTGGGACTTTTGCAGTTAATTTTTGATAATCTCCATCCCTCGTTGTTTCACCTAAACTGCAAATTTTATCCAAACATTTGTAATAAATCTCTGATTTAATTGGTTGATTATTATTATCAAAAGAATAAATTTTAATTTCTTGAACCTTGAATTCATCTGAACAAAAATCTATACCCTCAGAAATATTGCCAAGTTCTGTTGCATTTCTTGGAACAGTTTTATCTATCAAAACAACCATTGGAAATTGAAAAATTTCTTCTCCAGATGTTATTCTTACTAAAACTGGAAATCCTAAATCATAGACAAAATGATATGGAACATAACATAATCCTGCTAAATTGATTCCGGGTTGATTCCCCACAGGATCTGCTCGCATTATATCTCCGTCAACAGGATAAACCTCAAATCTCATTGGATCTTTTATTGAATAGAAAAAATTTACTTGTTCATTGATATTTTCCCCAATGTCGTAAACAAAATATTTTCTATCTTCATTTATTAAAGAATAATCATTTCCCTTTAATTTTAATGTCATTAAATTATCTTGTAATGCTTGTTGAATATCTTGTTTAATTTTTGATTTTTGCCAAATTTTGGGAACACACGAAAGTTCAAAACCTGTAACTGGTGCATTCAATGTTAAAATATCTAGTGAATAATTTTCTAAGAATAGGGTTTTCATTTCATCATTAAATATTTTTTCTGCATTAGAATACAATTTTCCAATTTTACTTGTAATTCTTGTTTTATGAGGGTTCAATGAAGTTGTTTTTCCATCGACAGAAACAATTATTGGAAAATCGATGTTTAAATCAACATAATTTTCTGAAATTATAACGTCTGTATTTCTTTTTACAGAAGAAGAAATATCATACCCTTGAATTTTAAAAGAATCAAAACTGCAAGAAAGTATAGAATCATTTACATATTTTGCAAGTTGTTTTTCCATCCCCTCAATTGTTGGTTTTTGTGTTTTTTGAATATTGTTTCCAGAAAAATAAAACCAATAAGGTATTTGTGCTCCTAAAAATGGATAATAATTTGAAAAAGGCATATATTCTGAACCCTTTTCAAATTCTGGAAGTTCGATATACCCCCCTTGAAAAGACATTATTTTTATTCCCTGTTCTGTTTTTTCATTAATACAATCTAAAAAATAATTTTCTACAAATTGTGCTTTATTTTCTTCCACAGATGGAAAAATTTTTGGATAAAACATATAAACAGCCGTTCCAAGAGCAACAACTAAAACCGCGATAATAATAAAAATAGTGACTTGGGCTTTGTTGCTATGACTAAACATAATGACCTCTTTTTGGTTGGTTTTTGTGCCAATTCCTGACATTCAAAAAGAAGTTTTTAACCTATATAAAGTTTATCAGTACCGATATAAAAATAAAATAAGTTGAGACCAAATAAATAAAATTAGATTTATTGTCTTCTTTCAAAAAGAATTGTGCATTAAAAGTGCTCTTTTTTCTATTTCATCTAATTCTTCCTTATCAGATAGTTTTTTGTTGGTTTTTGGTTTTTGGTTTTTGTTTTTCAATTAACCCTATCCTTTTTTCAAGTTCTCCAAGTTCTGTTGCAAACTCTTCATTAGTTATTTCTGAACCCCCAAAAAAACCTTCTGTAAATCTTCTCAAATGAATTATCTCTTTTCCTAATGTATCGACTTTAGAACTCAATGGGCCGTAAAGTCCTTGGTTTTGCAAAGTTGCCTTATATTGTTTAAGAGTATCTGCAGTTGCATCGAACTTTTTATCTAGATCTATATATTTTTTATTCAGGCTAACATATCCCACAATACTCAATCCGCTTAAAGCCAATGCTAATAAGGAAATTCCTAAATAAATTGGATTTTTGTTTGACATTTTATGTTATAATTACTTAACCCAACCGAATACTGGTGTTCCAAAATACCATTTTGGTTTTTTTGTTTTTTCTTGGGTTTTTGATATTATTTTTTTAAGGCTATCCATATCTACACCATATTGTTCTTTAAATGCAATCATTGAGCTCTCTGCTGAAGCAAATTGTTCATCAATTATGTCTTCGTTGGATTCTACTAAAGAATCTTGTTCCATCTTATAAAAATCTATTTTTTTTGACAAACCATCTACTTTATTTCCAACCTTTTTTATTTTTCCATAAAGCCCCGCAACACCCTTTCTTGTAACAACACCTGTATCTCTTATGGAATAAGCTATTGGCATAAACACATTTACAGAATCTCTTGTTTCTTTTGCATAAGAAACAACTTCTTCTATTTTGTTTGATAAAGAATCCAATTTTCCAGAGATTGCTTCATATTTTTTATTTGAACAACCCGTAAATAAAGAAATTGTTGTAAATAACAAAGCCCCATAAAAAATATTTGTTTTTTTCATTTTGTATATTTTTAAATTTAAAATAAGTTTATCCTTTGATTAATTAATTTGTTTTTATTCTTTTAATTGTTTTTTCATACTTTCATCTAAACCCCTTAACCCATCTGCATATTTTTTTGCTATTTCTGCAATATTTGATGCTTGCTCTGCAGATTTTCCAACAATCAAATTATAGTTTTTGATTAAATCTTTTTGAACAGAAACTTTCCTTTCTAATAATCCATTTCTTTCATTCAAAGAGAGATTTTGTGAAGTTAATTCAGCAGCCTCTCTTCGGTAATTGTCTCTTTGAACCTTCATATTAGAGTTATAACATCCACCAATACCCATACCACCAAGAAGAGAACCCATTACAATCCCTGTTACAGTAAGAACCATATATTTATTTTTTATATTAAGAGATGTATTCAAAAATCGACTATTTGCCCAATATTGGGAGATATTTTCTTCAATTTTCCCCATTGTTTCCTTAAATTTGGCCATTTTTCTTTGAAATTAAAGGCGGATTTGATTTTTAAATCTTTTGCTTGATTGTAATTAAAAAGTAGTTACAAAAAGAAAAAAAGAAAAAAATAAAAGAAATTAAAAGTTAAATTTATCGCCGTATTGTCCAATTAAAGGCAAGGGTATCATCTTATTGTTGATTGAATTAACTATACCGATTACCATCAAGACTAAAATTCCTATCCATAGGAGACTCCCAATAATTTGTCCAATTACTGGAATCCATAAAAAGATTGTCCCAATAATTGATGCTATTACCCATGCAATAAAAAACACTAGTCCTTGTTTTGCATGATAAATAGATAGATTCCCTCTATCTTTTTTTGTTACTAAAACAAGTAATACTCCAATTATAGAAAGGAGATAACACAATACAGCAAAAAGTTTCTCTTCATCTCTGCTTGAGCTTTTTGATTGTTTTTTTGCCATTTTATATTTCTATTAGATTCTTTGATATTATAAATCTATTTGCCCTTTATTAATTGAAGAGCTTTTTGAATCATTAATTCTTCTTCATTTGTATTTATTATTTCCATCTTAAATCTAAATGGAAGATAAGAACAAATCTTATTTCTAATTACTTCGCTTGCCTCCCCTATACCTCCACTAAATGAAATTATATCGATTTTACCTAATGCTGCTAAATATGCACAAATTTGTTTAGCAACATTATAACAAAAAATATCTATTGCCAATTTATCTTTTATTTTTTGACTTTCATAAATTTTTTTTACGTCTTCTGAACCAGTTAATCCAACAAAACCAGATTTATGATTTAAAATCTTGTCTGTTTCTTTTAATCCAAATTTTTGAACTAGCATTAAAATTATTCCTGGATCAATACTCCCGCCCCTAGTTACCATCATTGTTCCTTCTAATGGTGTTAACCCCATACTTATGTCGACTGCTTTTCCGTGGTTTATTGCACAAACACTACAACCTGAACCAAGATGACAAGAAATTACTTTTTTATCATAAAATTTTCTTGCAACATTTTCATGACTTAATCCATGAAAACCGCGTCTTTGAATATTATATTTTTTTGAAATTTTTAAAGGAATTGGATAAATTTTTGCTTTTTCTGGGAGGTTTGAAAAGAAAGATGTATCAAAAATTGCAATATTTTTATTATGATTTTGTTTTTGGCATAACTTAATAACTTCAAGCTGTTTCGGATTATGTAATGGGGCAAAAATAGAATATTTTTCAATTTCCTTAAGGGTTTCCCTATTAATGAAACATTCTTTTTTTATATTTCCTCCATGAACTACCCTATGTAAAATATAATCTGGAGAAGATTTATCTAAAATTTTTTTAATGATATTTAATTTTTTTGTGTATACTATGTGCTTTTCAATAAGTTTTCTATCCCTATATATTGCATATTTTATCGTTTTTGATCCGATGTTGAATAAAAGAAATTTCATTTTATTTTTTACCTCTGTTTTTATTTTTATATAAGTTATTTATCTTTTCTTTTAGTTTTGACGGATTGGTTTCAAGAAAAATCTTACTATCAAATTCTTTTTTTAATACATTTTCCAAAAAATTTGCGACATTTGTATCACTTGAGATCATAAAAGGATATCCAAAATGAACATCTACACCAAGTGTTGCAAAAAAGAAGCCTATTGCAATTGCCTTTTCTGTAATTGGCATTGGACAAGAGACCATTAATGGAAGTTCTGTCATTTTTTTACCAGATAATTCTGAAATTCTCTTGAAAACCTCTGCTATTCTCGAATTATTTACACAAGAACCCATGTGAAAAAATCTTTTTCCATCTAATAATCCTGCTTCTCCAAATTTAAATGCCATGCAACCTGTTGTAAGAATAATATAATCTTTACTCAATCCCTTATAAAAAGAAATCCAATCTTCTGTTACTCTTGGATTCGCGCAACCCACTACCCCAATAATCCCTTTTATTTCCCCATTCTTTATCTTTTTGGAAAATTCTAATAAAGGTAAATTATTTTCAGAAAAACCAACAATAACTTCTTTTTTGATATTTGGAATTTCTATTTTTTTTCTATGTTTAAAATTTTGTCTTGCAATTTTAATTATTTGTTTAGCATTTTCAAATGCCTCTTTTTCTGTTCTAAAAGGTAGATGTGCTGCTCCAGGAATTCTACACAATTTATTTGTCGTAATTAATTTTGTATGATAACATTCACATAAACTTGATAAAGAAGGCATAATGCATTGAACATCAACAATCATTGCTTCAATTGCTCCAGAAGAAATAACATCTTCTTGTAAAATAAAATTTGCTGCCATTGGAATTCCATATCGATTTAATAAAGAAGCACCAGTACAACAAACACCTATTAAATTAATATCTAAATTTTCTTTTTTCTTAACTTCATTTGCAAGTGCAATCGCAAGCATTGGCTCATGACCGTGAACAGCAATATTAATTTTATCTTTTTTTATGACGCCTAAATCTAATTCCCCTTTGATAATTTTTGGTTTTCCATATTTTTCATCTTCTAATTCTGTTGCCAAATATAATCCATAATATCCATCAACAAGCCCCATTCTCATTGTTCTCTTTAAAACACTTGTAAAATCTGCATCAACACCCATAGAAGAAGCATGTAATGCTTCACTTATGTCTTTAAAATGTTCAAAATTGATGCTTGGAACAATACCTAATTTATTCCATAAACTAAATAAGTATCTTGGAGATTTTTTCTCGATATAATTTTCTGGATATTTTTTTCCTAGATAATTTAATAAATGATATGCATGTCCGACATGGCAAGCAGCTCCTGCTGCGGTAAATCTTAAGATATTTCTGGATACAATTAAATCTTGATTAGCACCACAAACTCCTTTTTGTTCTTTACCCACAACCCTGCATGGACCCATAAGGCAGTTTCTACAACATTTACCTTCTAATCCTATCGGACATGGTTGCATACAAATTCTTTCATGAATGGTATCACATTTCTTTTTCATTTTTATTTTTCAAAAATTATTTCCTCGAATCATTAACTTGCAAAACAGTTATTGCTGCAAGATTTACGATATCTTCTACAGAACACCCCCTTGATAAATCATTAATTGGTTTAGTTAATCCCTGTAATATTGGTCCAATCGCATGATAATTCCCAAATCTTTCAACTAATTTATATCCAATATTTCCTGCATCTAAACAAGGAAATACAAGAACATTATAATCAAAAGGTTTTGCTCCTTTTGATTTTGCAATAGTTTTTTCAATTGCAGCATCTAATTGCATCTCTCCATCAAACATTAATCTTGGGTATTTCTTTTTAATTAATTTACATGCTTGTTGAACATTCTCTGCGCTTGCTCCTTTTCCAGAACCTTTTGTTGAATAAGAAAGCATAGCTAATTTTGGTTCTTTTTTTATTAAAAAATGATAAGTCTCCGCAGATAATCTTGCAATTTCTGCTAATTGTTCTGAATCCGGGTTTGGCTGAACTGCACAATCCGTAAATAAAAAAGATTTATGTTCATTTTTAGAAATCATGAGAAAACTTCCACTAATTCTTTTTACATCTTTTCTAACAAAATCAAAAGCCAAATATAGTGTGTCCTTGGTTGAGTGTGTTGCTCCAGTAATAAGTGCATTTGCAACCCCACTGTGTAATAAAGATTTTGCTTTACTCAATTTTTCTTGAATATTGTTTCCCTTGACAATAAATGGAACAGCAATGTCTTCTTTTTTTATTATCTCTATTGCTTTCTTTACCCTTTTATCATTCTCTTCTAAAAATAAAATCCTTACAGCTCTTTTTTGATTTATTTTTATCGCCTCTTTTTTTAAACCAACAATCATGAAAATTCTAAGAAAGAATTATATTTAAATTTATAGAAAAGACATGTAATAACTAAAAGAAAAATAATGGGCCCAACAGGGATCGAACCTGTGACCTTCTCCGTGTAAGGGAGACGTCTTAACCGCTGGACCATGGGCCCACAAAAATTTCAAGCAATCAAAAAATATGAATTTTTTGGTGCTCCGAAAACTTTTCGAGTTTTCAAGAGCCTTTGGAGGGAATTGAACCCCCAACCTACTGTTTACAAAACAGTTGCTCTACCATTGAGCTACAAAGGCATATATTAGGGAAAGAAAATGGTTTTTTAAGGCTTTTGGATAGGTAGAAGATAAATAGAATTATTTCTTTAATACTTCAACCATTCTAAGTTCACATATCCCTAGTGGATAAACTTTCTTCAATTTTTTTGACATTATTTTTTGGATAGTTGAATTGATAGCTGCATTAAATATTTCTTCTTTAGTTTTTCCAGTACAGAAAGATTCTACTTCTTCCTTTGCTTGTTTTCTTAATTCTGTTCTAACTTTTCTATGAACTTTATTTCTAGTTATTAAAAAAGGTTTTATTCTTAATTTTCCATTTGAACATTTTACAACAAATGAATCTTCTATAATACTTATATCGTGTCCAATAAGTCTTCTGATATAAGATTGCGGAATTGAAAATAAAAATATTTCTCCAAGTAATTTATCGTCCTTTTTTACAATATGAAATCTAGCTTCGCAACTTTTACCTTTTAAAAACCTGGTTAAATCTAATGTTAAATTTTTATCCTTAAGTGCTTCTTGAGAAGCCCCAAATATTTGTACAGTTAAATCTGCTGCAGTCAAATAAACATCAAATAATTTTCTCTTTATTGCCATTTTTATTTATCTTCCTCCTTGTAAACTACTTTTTTTACCCTTCTTCCTTTTAATTGATTTTTTGATTTTTTGCATGTTTGACAAGTATACATTAAATTTGTTTTTTTCGTATTTTTAACCTTCATCTTAAACTTTGATGCTGCTTTCTTAGAACCCCATTTACCTAAATTTCCTTTTCCTTTTCCTCTCCCCCTTAATTTTGCTCTTGCGATAGATCCCCTTTTCAATGAACCTCTTTGATGTCCTGAACTAACAATTACCACTTTGTGTGTTGTGTGCTTCTTGCACTTCAGGCAATATCTTTTCATTGTTTTTGGGACTTTCATTTGATTATATTTGTTAATCCTCTTCCTCAATTTTTGAGACTTTTCCTTCTTCAAGAAGGATTTGTGTTATTTCCTTGGGGATATTTGCAACGTCCCCAGAATTAAAAGGCCCAATTTCTTTGCCTTCTAAGTCTAAAAACTTAGGAACCGATTGTTTAAACCTGACAAGCACATTTTTTAAATCTTTCTCTTGTTCTCCCTCACCCTCAAGGGTTCTCGTGACTGCTGCCTTATTTTCTTCAAGTTTCCTAACAACATTCTCAAATAGTTCTTTTTCGTGATTTAATAAAGTTTCAGTATCTCTTTTACTTACTCCTGTTTGAGCAGCTGTAAAACTCAAATTTAGAACTTTTTTTCCACGAACAGCTAATAATTCATTTACAAGGGAAACGGCGTTTTCGAATTGTTTCCTAGTTATTTTTTGCGTATCTGAAAAAAGGCTCCCTTGATCTTTATCAACAATGCTTTTCTTTTCATTAAGATAAATACTGACTTCTTTTAAAAAATTATCAGGTAATTGCTGCAATTGTTCTGAATATTTTTCTTTTCTGAGTAAATCATAAATTTCCTGATAGCTTACCATTTTATTATAAGAACCCATACAAAATATCCTATTTAAAGATATTTCTTAGAAAAAACATATATTCTACTATACCTTAAGCCTATAAACAAAATAGTTATCATAGGGCATTTCCCAGCCCATCATTTCTTTTATCGAGGCTTTTTCAAAATATCTTCTAAACGGCCTCATTGAATTCCCATGTGCAGAAATAGCAACATTAACTCTGTTCTTTTTAATAAAAAACAATAAATCCTTGATAAACCTATTAACCCTTTTTTCCACCATTTTTATTGATTCTCCCCTTGGCGGAGCAACCCCATAACTCCGGTGGTATTTATCGAATAATTCTCTTCCATTTTTAGAGATAAATGTAGAATGTTTCGTTCCCTGCAAACCCCCATAACTTCTCTCAATCATCCGATCATCTTCAATAATTATTCTGCATTCTGGATGATACCTTAGAACTTCCCTTAATGTATCTTTTGATCTTGAAAGTCTTGTATGAAATGCTACTTGGATTTTTTTATCCTTTAATTTTTTAGCAATAATTTTTGCACTTTTAATTCCATTTTTAGTTAATTTTGCATCCTTCCATCCTGTAAAAATTTTTTTCTCATTATATGTTGTTTGACCATGTCTAAACAGATAAATATGAAAAATTTCTTCGCCTCTTTTCATTATATTAAAAAAACTTACTAATTTATAAATCCTTCTTGCTATTTGAATTAAAGGTATTGAAAATGTTTGGCTTTTTAAAAAATAAAATCAAAGAAATCTTTGGAAAAACCAAAGAGACAGAAGAAACAGAACCTGAAGGAAGTCAAGAACAAAAACAGGAAGAAATAGTTACAACTTCGGAAGTTAATGAAGATATTCAAAAGAAAACAGAAGAAACCCAAGAAAGAGAAATAAAAACTGAAAAGCCTATTGAAATAATTGTTGAAAGAGATATAGAAATTGAAACAAAATCCCCAACAAAAACTGAAGTAGTAAAAACCAGGGAAATTTCTGATGCTGAAGAAAAATTGGAATCTGACAAACCCGAACAAGAATCAAAAAAACATGAGGGATTATTTTCTAAGATTAAAAAATTTATTTCTAATGAGAAAATAAATGAAGAAGATTTTGACGAATTCTTTAATGAATTTGAATTAATATTAATTGAAAACAATGTTGCATTAGAAGCAATTGATTCCTTAAGAGAAAATCTAAAGAAAGAATTATTAGAAAAAGAAATAAAAAAAGGAAAAATGCAGGAAGAAATAAAAAAAGCTCTAAGAAACTCCCTTGATAAACTTATGATCAACCCCTTTGATTTATTTGAAAGAATAAAGGAAAAAAAAGCAAAAGGAGAACCCTACGTTATTTTATTTTTGGGAATAAATGGTTCTGGAAAAACAACAAGCATTGCAAAGTTAGCACATATGTTAAAACAAAAGAATTATTCGGTTGTTCTTGGGGCAGGAGATACCTTCAGGGCAGCAAGTATAGAACAACTTGAAAAACATGCAAATGTTCTTGATGTTCCAATAATCAAACAAAATTATGGTAGTGATCCTGCAGCAGTTGCTTTTGATACAATTGCATATGCAAAAAAACATAAAACAAATGTTGTACTAATAGATACTGCTGGAAGAATGCACACAAAAACTGATTTAATTAGGGAGATGGAAAAAATTGTTCGTGTTTCTAAACCAGATTTAAAACTTTTTGTTGCAGAGAGTATAACTGGAAATGATGCAATAGAACAAGCAAAAGCATTTAATGACTCTGTGGAAATTGATGGAATTATCCTTACAAAAGCAGATGTTGATGAACGTGGTGGTGCAATGATTAGTATTGGTTATGTTACACAAAAACCAGTTTTATTCTTAGGTGTTGGGCAAGAATATGATAAATTAAAACCTTTCGACAAAGAAGAACTTTTAGAAAATTTGTTTGAGTGATTATTTCATCTCGGAAATTTTTCCATCAACAATCTTTATAATCTTGTCTGAATGTTTTGTTAATCCTAAATCATGTGTAATAATAATTACTGTTGTGTGTTCTTTTAATTTAACCAACAATTCCATAATCTCATGGGATGTTTGTGTATCTAAATTTCCAGTTGGTTCATCTGCCATGATTATTGAGGGATTATTTGCTAATGCCCTTGCAATTGCAACCCTCTGTTGTTCTCCACCGGAAAGTTGCTTCGGAAAATGGTAAGCTCTTTCTTCCAATCCAACTAATTTTAAAAGTTCGAGTGCTTTTTTCCTTCTTTCTTTTTCATCGACATGCGAAATAGATAAGGGCAGTTCTACATTCTCAACTGCATTAAACATCGGATAAAGATTAAAAAATTGGAAGATAAAACCTATCTTTTTATTCCTCAAATCTGCAAGTTTCTCTTCATTTAATTTTGACACATCTTTATCATCTAGAAAAATTTTTCCAGATGTTGGTTTATCTAAAAAACCCAAAAGATGTAAAAGGGTGGATTTTCCACTTCCACTTGGACCAATGATTGTTGTGATTTTATTTCTTAAAATATCAAATGTGACCCCATTAAGGGCATTTACTTTAACTTCGCCTAAATCATAAATTTTTTTCAAATCAATTACTGATAAAACAATTTTTTTATTCATTTTATTCCTTTTATTCATATCTTAATGCTTCAACTGGTTGTAATTTAGATGCATTTTTTGCTGGGATTAATCCAGAAATTATTCCTATGACCATAGAAAAAGTTATAGAAAAAAATACTAGCCATACTGGAATAGAGACTATTGGAGCAACACCGCCTGCTCCACCAGATAGTGCATATATACTTATTTCTCCAATTATTCCAGATATAATAAAACCAATTAACATCCCCATGATACCACCAATTAATCCAATCAAACCAGATTCAATAACAAACATAATCATTACATCATGATTTTTCATCCCAATAGCTTTCAAAATACCAATTTGTCTTGTTCTCTCTGTTACAGAAGTAAACATTGTATTCGCAATTCCAACGGCCCCAACAATTAAGGAAATTGCAGCAATCCCTAATAAAAAGAAATTTATTGTTCCCATAATATTATCTACAGTAGAAGTAATCATTTTAGCTGTAATTATTCCAAAATCTATAGTATTTTCATCAACATGTCTTGAAATCATTAATTGTTGTTTAATTTTTTCTGCAGTTTCTTCTATTCGTTCAGGATCTACATCAATTTCAATAGTATAATAATTATCTTCATCAAACATAGAATACTCTTTTGCATCTTCAATTGTTAAATAAACAGAACCATCTTCTGCTGAATTTCCAAATCCCCCAAATTCATTCAAAATCCCAATAACCCGATAAGATTTGTTTTCAATTCGTATTTGTGATCCTGAATAAATTTCCTTATCAAAACCTTCTTTTGCAATTTTATTTCCTAAAACAGCAACACCTTTATCTCCATTCATTAGGAATCTTCCAGATTCCATGGATCCTGCTCTTACAATTAACCATTCTGGATTTGTTCCCCAGATATATGTGTTCTTCATTTCATTTGAGTAATATACATTTTGCATACCTACTATATCTGGAGCGACTGCTAAAACTCCTTCAACAGAACGAATTATTTTTATATCTCTATCATCTAATGTTCCGCTCTTTTTTGCAAAAGCATCTCCACCCATCATTTGAGCACCCATCCCCCCTCCAGGCATAATATAAACATCATTTGCCCCAAGTCCACCTAATTGCTCGGTGATTACCCCTTGCATACCTTGCCCAATAGAAACAATTGTTACAATTGCAGCAACACCAATAATTATTCCAATTACTGTAAGCCAACTCCTTAATCCACGGGTGGTTAAATTCTTAACTGCAAATTTAAATAAATCCTTTAACTTCATATTAATACCCCCCTAAATTTATTGTTTCTTTCTCTTTTTTTTGAGGATTCTTAAGAATACAAAAATAATAATTAAACCAATAACACCTATAATAATATAGATAAGAGATTTACTTATTCCGGGTTCTTTTGTTCCATTGGTTTTTGGAGCATATGTTGAAGAAGTAAAAATTATTGTTTTTTCAATTTCCCTTCTAATTCCCAAAGAATCGGTATATGCAATATTTATAATAAGTGGGCCATCTTCTTTTGGATCTATTTTAAATGTAGCAATAGTATAATCGTTTTTTTCAATATTTCCGATTATACTTTTATCTGTTCCAAGAAAGGTATATGCTGTTTGATCAGGAATTCTAACTGTTACAGAATTTGCATCATATTTTCCGATATTTGAAATTGCTAAACTCAATGATTTTGTTGTTGGAGAAAAATCCTGGATTGCCACATCAAAATCTGTTCTTGGGCTTTCTATGTTTATGTTAAATTCTTTCTCCCAATAATTATCCCATTTATAATCTGTATTATAAGTATATCTAATCTTTAATTTATTGTTTCCATCAATTGCATCCTTATCTATTCGAACCTTATATATGACAAAAATTGCATCCCCATCTCTTTGCAAACCCTCAATATTTCCAATTTTTACTACGCCATTTGAACTTGGATCTAATGAAAAAGGATATATTGGAATTATTTCTGTCATAAAATCCCTTATTGAAAGACCACCATTGTTTTCAAATTTAAATAAAATTTCAACATAGGCATTTGGTTCTGCAGGATATGGATCTTGGTTCAAAATAGTTGAATCTATATATGCATATTTTTCTTGAGCAAGTGATAATGACATTAAGAATAAAAAAGCTATTCCTAAAATTAAAAAAAAGCCTGTTTTATTTTTCATTGTTTCCTCTTTTTCTCTTATGATATTTTTAACAAAACATAGTAATTTATAAACTTTTATAAATTGAATATATAATAGATTTTAAATAAAATTAAATAAAATTAAATAAAATTAAATAAAAATGTTAGAAAAATTAGGTTTGACTTTAAAAAACGCTATGAATAAAATAGCGAATGCTGTTTTTGTTGATAAAAAATTAATCGAAGAAATTATTAAACAGCTTCAAAGATCACTTATAGAGGCGGATGTTGATATGGTTATTATTAAGGAAATTTCTGAAAAAATAAGAAAAAAAGCAACAGACAATATTAAGAGTTTGGAGAAAAAAGAACAGATTATAGACATCCTATATAAAGAATTAGTAGAAATTTTAGGTAAAGATTATTATGAATTAGATATTGATAAGGAAAAGAAGCCATTTAAAATAATGATGCTTGGATTATATGGTGCAGGTAAAACAACTTCTTCTGCAAAAATTGGTTTCTATTATAGCAAGCGTGGGTTAAAGGTTGCACTTATTGGATTAGATGTTCATAGACCTGCTGCACCAGAACAACTTGAACAAATGGGTAAAAAAGGAAACTTAACTGTTTTTGTTGATAAAGAAGAAAAAAATCCAATTAAAATTTATGAAAAATTCAAAGATAAACTTTCAAAATTTGACCTTGTTATAGTTGATACTGCTGGAAGAGATGTTCTAAATAATGATTTAATTTCTGAAATAAAAAAAGTTCATGATGAGATAAAGCCAGATAAGATTATTCTCGTAATTCCTGGTGATATTGGAAAAGCAGCAAAAAGACAAGCAGAAGGATTTTCCCAAGCATGTAAAATTAATGGTGTGATCCTTACAAGATTAGATGGAACTGCAAAAGGTGGGGGGGCATTAGTTTCTTGTTCAATGACAAAATCTCCAGTAATTTTTATTGGTACAGGTGAAAAAATAAATGAAATAGAAAGTTACGATCCAGAATCTTTTGTCTCTAGATTGCTTGGAATGGGTGATCTTCATTCCTTACTTGAAAAAGCAAAAATGGCAATTGAAGAAAAAGATCAGAAAAAAATGCAAGACAGATTAGAAGCTGGAAAATTTACCTTGAACGATTTATATGATCAAATAAAAGCGATGCAAAGCATGGGGCCATTAGATAAAATTTCTGAATTGATTCCGGGATTGAGTGGATTAATGCAAAAAAAAGATTTGGGAAATATGGTTAATGTACAGGAAGCCAAAATGAAAAGATGGAAATATGCTATTGATTCTATGACCTTGAATGAAAGAGAAAATCCAGAAACCCTAAACAGTTCAAGAATTGGAAGAATTTCAAAAGGGTGCAATGTTCCTGGTTCTGAAATTAGAGAATTAATAAAACAACACAAAGTCATGAAAGAAATGATTATTCAACAAGCATCAAGCATGAAGGGTATGCAAAATCTTGATCCAGAAAAACTAGCAAGAGGGGATTTGCAAGGAATGAAAAGAAAAGATTTAATGAAACTTGCAAAAATGATGAAGCACTCAAAAATTATGAAATAATTTTTGGTGTCCCAAAAATGTAAAACATTTTTGAGGAAAGAATAAAATGATTAACTAAAAGTTTATTTTCTAAAGAATAATTTTATTATTTGGCTGCAGGACCTTTTGTCAACAACCATCCAGCTAAAACACTAACAATCAATAAAATTACAACACCAAAAATACTTGGTTGTAATAAAAATTCTTTTGGGCCTTGTAAATATTTAGCAATTAAATCTCCAAAAACATAACTTGCAGAAGCTACAAAAATAACTATTAAAACTAAAATTATAACCCATGCAAACCAACTTGGAAAAAATTGGTCAACATCTTTTTTTAACAATCCAACAGTCAACGCAATAAATAATAAACTAATGATAAATGCTGCAAACCAGGGTGTAATTACCTTAACATATTCAATTGCATTTGCAGAAACTAAAAAGATTATTGCAATTGAAAATGCAATGATTATATTTGTAAATTTGTGGTCTTCTAATAATTTTGTTTTTGATAATAATGCATAGGTGACGCTGAAAACTAATAAGAATCCAAAAACAGGAATAAATGTTGCCATTCCGCTTAAATCGATTGTTGCCATCTTATTTTATGGATGTCCTCCGCCGTGTCCACCCGCGGTATTTGTTCTTCCAACTGCAAGATATACACCAACAATTGCTAATCCAACTACAAGAATCATTATTATCCAAGCTGCGTTCTGCTGAAGCCAGAAAGAAAAGTTAGGTCCAAATAACATTGAAAAAGTTCCTGATCTTCCAAGAACAACTAAAAATAATGCTCCACCAACAATTCCAAAAATATATTTCCATGCACCTGTCTGTTCATTTAATCCGAATCCCAATAAAATAACCAAGACCAAAAGTATAGCAATACCTAATCCAAGGTTTGAAAACAAATACATAAAAAATCCAGAAATATATGCATTTGAAATTGTGAAAAATGCAATAATTAAAGATAATACTAAACTTACCCCTTTATTCTGAAAAATATTAATTTTTTCTAAAATTGCAAAGACTAATGTAAAAACAAAAACTAACGGAAGCAATACGTCAAAAACTCCAAATTGCCCCATTTGTGTTACAACATCTCTGAATCCACCAATAAATCCTATACTGTCCATTTTTCCTCTTTTTTATTATATCTATTTAATATTAATATAAATACAAAACAAGTATTTAAATATTTTTATGGTTGTCCACTTCTATTTCCACCAATTGCTACGACTAATGCAATTGCTCCACCAAGAACAACAAGCATAATTATTGATCCAATTAATCCTTCATTAACTGAAATTTTTTGCCAAACACCTGTTGCCCAAAGAATTGTTCCAATAAATGCAATTCCAAAAAGAATTCCCAATCCAATCATTATTCCAGAATTTTTATGTATTCCCAAAAATCCAAAGATAAGATAGTAACATAAAAGAATTACAACCAAGACCGTAATAACCGGTAATAACTTCATGGTGAATCCAACCGCTGTTGGAACTCCGACAAAAATAAATGCTATGACTGCTGCAACTATTGTATCTGCAAATTTGTTATCTCCAAGAACCTGTGATTTCCTTAATATTGCAAAAATGACTACAAAAATTAACAAAAATGGGAGAATTATATCCGTAAAAAAAGGGTTCATGAATATTGTGTCCATCGTTCAGTTGTAGTTTTCTCAGAATTTACATTTCTGAGTCATTTATTTCGGCAACAGGTATAGCTGCTTTACTGATGATAAGTACTTCACCGAATGCTTTTACATATTGGTGAGGAATTATCAATCCTTTTGCTCCACTTAAAAAAGACGCCATCCCACTGTCTTTTGAGATCCTTACTTTCCAACTATCTATCTTATTATCAAATAAAATTGCTTCCTCTACAGATCCAAGATATTCGCCAGAATCAGTAAATACCCTCATGCCGACAACTTCACTTACTCTCAAGATTTTTAACATTTTTTTCCTCTGTTTTTATTTCTTACTTTAATTACTATTACAAAAAAATACACAAAATTTGCTTTATATACTTTTCTACAATCGAGTATAATAATCAATTCTTAGAATATAGTCAACTAAATTATAGGGATCCAGCAATTCCACCAATTGCAACACTGGCTAAAGCCGTTAATGCGACTATTGAAATGAATGCTGCGATAATATATAGCAATATTCCTGTCTTTAACATTTTTGAAATTTCTGATTTTTCTCCCAATCTATCTTCTCCAGATTCTATTGATATTAATGTTTTTGTCAAAATGAAAATTATTTCAATCAAATAAATTCCGACAATTATTTGCATCCAGTATGGGGGTATCATTGCATTCACATCAAACATCCCCATAAATTCTGAAATATTCATTCCGCCAAGACTTTGTTCACTTCCTGCAGGAATTATATCTTTTAATTTAACCAAAATCATAGTAATCATAGAGGATAAACCGACAACAATTGCAGACAATAATGGGGCCAAGAAAGTCATATTGCTTTTCATTTCACTTGTAACATCTGCCAATAAATCTTTCAACCTTTCATCTACCTTATGGATATTCTTAATATAATTACTAATAGACATTAATGCTTTTGCCGCAACCTGTAATCCTTTTTTTACAGATTCCGTTAAAATCTTCATGCTTGTTTTTACTAATGAAGAAGGATATTGGTTAATTGCTCCACGATTTTTATCAAATATTGCGTGTTCAATACTCATCCCTGCTTGTTGAATGTTAATATTTACTAATGAAAAAAATCCTCCTGTTGGAGTATCGTGCAATGAACTTGCGACTCTTCCAAATGCCATTTCTGCAGGGATTCCATCTGCTAATCTATTTCCAAGTTGAAACATGCTTCCTGCAAATTCATTTTCTAATTCTTTTGTCTCTTTTCTCATACTAACTAGTTTTTTTGTTTTAGAATCATATGAAATTGTAAAGAATATCATAATTGCTAAGGGGATACATAGGCTTAACAATAATGCAACCAAACCAAAGGGTCCAACAACACCTGCTGCTGTTTCAGAAAATCCAAATAATTTTTGATCTGCTAAAAATGGAATTCCTAATTCACCTAGTGTTGGATCAAAATTTCCAATGCTCAACCCAAGACTTTCTCCAAAATAATATAAGAAAAATGGAGAAAATCCAATCAATAAAAATGGTAGAGCTATCAAAAATGCTAAAAAGTAAATACTATTATCTGCGTAATATTTATAATTTGGATTTCTTTCAAGCAATTCTGATTCTCCAAACCCCCCTGGACGTTTAGATAAAATTTCATTTGTTAAATAAAATACTAAAAATGGAATAAATATATTAAATAAAATTGCTAAATGATACCATTTGACTGCTCCCCCTAATAATGTTGATGCCAATGGCAAAAGTGCTAAACCCAATGTTGGAAGAACAATTCCTAACATGTATACATTAGTTATAGGGGATTTAACATCATGGGTGTAATGTAATGTTTTTTCATAAACACCATCTAAAATTATTTCCAAGGCTTTTTCAAGAATAGCAATTCTTCGTTCTTCGCTTGGTTCATATAATGAAGATTCGATCATATGAAATGCTTCTACAAATTCCAAACTATATTCTCTCCAAGATTCAAGATAATCATCAAGACTATCTTTAATTGTTGTAAATTTTCCTGTTTGAACATTCCAAAATATTTTTTTCAAATCAAGAGATAATGGTGGTTGTAAATATTCTGAAGCAAATTTTATTGCTCTTTCCAAATTAGATGTGTGCCTCATATAAACTACAAGATAGAGTATTGCTGGAACCATTTGCGAAGATGCCTTTAATCTCCAACGTTGTTCCATTCGTTGTGGAAGACTATTAACATAATAATAAATAAAAACTGAAATAATGACTAGCATAATAAATAACAAAAAAGGAAATGTGTCTATTGATTGCGTTTCTCCAAGTAAAAATATTCCCGTACAAATTAATGCCGAAAGAAAAAATCCCAATAATAATATAAATGTTGCAAAGCCAGCCACTTCTCCCGGGGTGACTTCCAATCTTGCCCCTTGTATCTGTTTATTTAATTTTTCTTCATCCTTAGCAGAAAGTTTAACTGTAAAAGATTTTCCAATACTTTTACACCATTTTTCATATCCACTTAAATTCGAAAGAGCTTCTTCTCTAAATTTCTGATATTCCTGGGAATAATTAACATCTCCTTCACCACTTATTTCCCCTTCTAATTCAGAAGAATACTTTTTAATTAAATTCCTCACCTCTTCTTTTTCCATTTGATGCCAAGGATATATAAGAAAACATATATAAAAACCTAACTAAAAATAACTTTATTTTTGATAGGTCCTTTCTTTTATTGGATCCATTAAAATTTCTAAATCAATAATCTTTATAATTTGATCATGAACATGATTATATGGCAAATTGGTGGTGTTTGTTTCTAAATTTAATAATTGCTCCCGATAATCTTTTTCGTTTGCTTCGCCATTAAATCTTACACTCATTGATTTTAATGAAAATTTACAGTCTTCATTCAATTTACCCTTATCTCTTGAATTTTTTTGAAATTGTTCTAGTGAAAAAAGAATATCTCTAAATCCATATTCTTCTTTTCTCAAGGTAATTATTGAATTATCAAAAACATGAGAATCCAACTCTTTTTTCCTTAAACAAAAAAGAACTAATCCTTCTTGATCTGTTAAATCATAATAGAAATTTTTAGAGTATGATTTCCCTTTATGCTCTATATTCGTTACAATGTCATCTGCCCAGGAACCCTTAGCTTTTTTTATTTTAATTAAAACACTTTCCAAAGGCATTTTCGATTGTTTTTCTAAAACTTGAATTCTCAATGCAACACGACTATTATAGTCCCAACTTTTCCAATATTTTAATTCTTCTTTAAATTTTTCATCATCTGTTTTTATCGAAATTTCTTCGACATTTTTTAATATATTTTCAGGGATTTGTCTAAAATAACCTTCTTGTTCTCTTTCTTCTATAGGCTTTTTAGGGAATTCTTGTCGAGATTCTCCAGATAAATATGTTCTTCTAGAATTTTCTTTTTGTGAGATAACTATTTCAGATTTATCATTTTGAATATTTTTAGTATTTTGATTATTGCAACCAAATATAAGAGATCCAGCTAATAAAAAAGACAGGAATGCCAATTGTTTAAATTTTATCATAAACCCTAATGCTTTTGGAATTTAAAAGAATTATTGTACTATTGAGCTATCTCATTAAGGCATAAATTTTTTTATTAAATAAAATAATCCTGCGCTTATTGCTATGGCTGCACCAATATAAAGAAGTATTTTAATAAGTTCTTCTGAACCCATGCCCTTACGATTTTTAATTAGATTTTTAATTTGCTGTTTCATTTGGGATTTTAAATGTGACATTTATCTGATCTGTTGTTTTAATGAAAGTTAAATTTCCTGTTTGAATTTTTAAGTTAATCAATTGATCTTCTTTTTTTATTGGGAGTGTTGTTTGTAAACAGAGTTTGCAATCTTTATCTCTGCATACACAGAGAACATTCTTTCCAAATAATGTTGCAGGTTTTTTAAAATTCCCATTCTCATTGTGGCTTTCATCAATACAAATAATATTCCAATTTGCTGGTGACGTCAAAACCATAGATTGTGGTTCTCCTTCTTTTAATGAGGAAATAACTTGCATCATTTTATCTAATGTCCCTTTTGCCTGCAATTCCCGAGTATCTCCACAAGAAGAAACCTTTGTAAATATAATAATGACTAAAACTATTCCAACAATTGCTATAAGTATTTGAATTAGTTGTTCGAGGGCTAATACTCCTTTTTTTTCTTTATTTAAACAAATTATTTTATTCATTTTAAAAATTAAATATCACCCCCAATTATCCTGTTGGTTTTGTTATCCCAGTACTATTTAACAAACCCAAAGAAGATTTTAATTTCATCATTATATCTGAAAAAAAAGTCTTTCCTGCAGAAGTGAATATGAGCATTAAAACAACCAAGGCTAAAATCGCAAGAATGACAATTATAATTGTATTTATAGACAATTCAACACCCTTTTTTTTCATGGTATCTTTTCTCTTGTTCTTATACAGTTTCGCAAGAGGCCTTATTTAATCCTGCTTGCTTACATTCTTGGAGATTATATCCTTTGATTACCTCATCCCAGCACATGTGTGTTTCTGTCACATTTCCTTTTTTCAGTTGAAATTCTCTTGTACAAAACTGTTGGGCATTTGAAGCACTACAGTATATTGAACAAACTGTTTGCGCATTTGAAACATCTGTTTCGCTATATGCGCTTGGGACAGAGACTATCTTCTCCCATAATGTTTTCATTCCACCTGTAAAGTACAGTGCTAGAATAACTAGAACTAAAACTGCTAAGATTACAATAATGATGGTCGAAATATTTATCTCAACCCCTTTTTTGTTTTGGTTCATGTTATTAATTGAGAGTTTTTTATTTTTAAAACTTTGCACATTCAACCATTCACATAACCAATGTTTAGAAAAAATATTTAAGTAAGGATATCAAGAGAAAGATATGGTTGGAAATAAAAAGGGGTTGATTTGGAGCGAAATTGCCTGGTGGGTTATTGGTTTGGTTGTTTTTGCATTAGTTGCGATATTTATATTATTAATAAGTAAACAAGGTCAAGCATTAATTGAAAAAATAAAAGAGTTTCTAAGTTTCGGGAGATAAAATGACTAGTGAAATAACAAGTAATACAACAAAAGGAATTATGATGGTGGTTATTATTTTTATAGTTATACTCGGTGCATCTATCGCTTTTTCACAAGTAATATATCCCTGGATGAAAGAAGGTTTTGTAAAATTAGATACTGCAGAAATTATAGGGGGTCAAGATAATTTTAAAACATTAACTGAGAATATAGATTTATGCATCGCAAGTCAGAAAACAAATTGCCTTTGTGACGGTCTAATGAATTATCCTGGAACATTCTCTTCAAAAACTAAATTATATTTCACATTAGGGGGAAGTCAAACAAATATTTCCCTAAGGGCAGGATCAAATGTAATTTCTCAAGAAAATAAAAATGTTGCAATCCTCTCTACATTGTTAGTAAAATCTGGTTCAGAGCAATATTTTGATTTTAACACCATGCTGCATAAATATGATAATCTTAGAGACAGGTGGGTAGATTATTCAAAAGAACCGCCTTTCTTCGGAAATAAAAATACCAAATCTGGTCCAACATTAATCTCTGGAAATTTTTATAAAAAAGCAAACGATAGAACATTATATCTTGTCTTTGCAGAAAAACCTTCGGATGTGGACTTAACTAAATTAAATCTTCCAACATGTGGTTAAAACTTAAAATGAAAAAGAACCTGGTAAAAAACATTGCAAATAAACGGGCGCAATTAACTCAAACTACTTTAATCACAATAATTATTTTAATTTTAAGTGCGGCAATTATTTTATTTTTCTTTAAAACACTTTATTTAGATACACAAATAGACCGGGAAGCTTGTCGAGCTTCTATAGAATTAAGAAGTAATTCTCTGACTAGGGGTATTACGGGAACAGAATTAATTCCCCTAAAATGTAAAACAGAAGAAATTAAGATTAATACAGATAATTCGGAAATAATAAAAAAAGATCTTGCTAATGCTATGTATGATTGTTGGTGGCAACTTGGCGAAGGAAAAATAGATTTTTTCAGTAAGGATTCATGGTTTAATTTCTTATCAGACAAGGACTCTCAAAAAGCTTGCATTATTTGTTCAACAATAGAATTTGAAAAAGGGGCAAAGAACAAACAAATAGATCTCACTAATTATTTAGCGCAAACAAAAGTTCCATTAAAAAATATTACATACCTCCAATATTTTTCAGGAGATAACCAAGCAAAAGAACCACTCGGATTGAATGTACAAAAGATAGACACAAATAAAAAATATTTTATTACATTTACTGGACTTCGTGGAGGAAGCTGGATAAAAACAATTACTAATGCCGGAACAATTACGGTTAGTGGTGTTCTTCTTGGTGCGGGTGCCGGTTGTATTATTGGTTTAGTTGGTGGTCCAATTGGATGTGCAGGTGGAGCAATTGCAGGAGGAATTGGTGGATTAATTACCTCAGGGGTTTCTGAAGGTGTCGGAGCAATAGAAGATCATATTTTTTCCAATATGTACTGCGATAATTATGTTTATGGCGATGATAACCGGGATGGATGTTTTATTATGTCAATAATCGAAATGACCCCCGAATCCTTAACAAACCAGTGCAGAAACGTAGAAAGCATTCCTTAATTCCTAGTAAGTTTTATAATCTCTTTTTATCTAGATTCTTTGAAACAATAACATGAATAAAAGAGGTTTTGGACTTGGTTGGGAAGCAATTTTTGACATACTGATTGTTTTAATCATTATTGCAAGTACAATTTATTTTATAACTTCTGGAACTTCTGGAAAATTAATGCAAAAACAAGTTCTTGCAAAGGAAGTATGTTTTATGTTAATTTCTGCAGAACCAAATTCAGTTTTAGAAATTCAAGCTGAAAAAATAAATTTTGAAAGAAGAGATGAAAACCTTATTGTAAAAGAATCACAATTTGATCCCGGATATGAATATCCTTGCTATTTGACTGAAAAAATAAATTTTGAAAAAATAGGAAATTCGACAAAAATTACCATAGGATCTGCAAAATGAAAAACATAAATAATATGAACAAGCGAGCACAATCAGGATATAGTACTATTTTCATTTATAGGTTGGTTATGATAATGGTTTTACTTATCGGCGTGGTTGCAACAGTTGGAACAATCTATGGACAATCAATTGATTTAAGGAAAATTGAAGCTCAACAAATTAATAATAAAGTAATCTCCTGTATAGATCAACAAAAAAATCAGGTACTTGTAAAAGAATTAATTGAAACTTGTGTAAATTATAATGAAGGAGAACTGTCAACAAAAATAACTTATGCTGATAAAAAAATAATTTTGGGAAAAGAATTGATTAATACCCTTTGTGAAAGTGAAGATAAAACAAAATCTAAAGTTTCTTGTTATACTAATAATTACCTTATTTTGAAAGATAATAAATTTGAAAAAATTACCATTTTAACAGGTATTTCAAAGGTGAATAAAAATGCATAAATTGGGAATGAATAAAAAAGGAGATGCGGGAAACATTATGGAAGATTCTGTTTCTTTATTTATAATTATTGTGTTGATTGTGTGTTTTTTTATTTTTGCAAAATTCTATTTTATATTTACAGAAAAACAAATTGATTTAAAAATTGAAGAAAATTCAAAATTTTCGGAAATAGATTTTGCAGCAAAACAAATAGAAAGTTTAACTTTTAGTATAAATCATGAGATTATCTCTTTTTCAAAACTAGCGAGATTATCTAAGATAGACTCAAAATATGGGGGGATTTTTGAATCTAAATTAAAAGAGATAAACGAAGGAGAATTTGGAGTTAAAATAAAAGCAACCCCCTATAATCTTATCTATGACAACCATGGAGATGCTGCATATATAATTATCCCCTCATCTGAGCCAATCGTCTTTGAAGTAACAAAATCATAATCACAAAAAATAAAATGAAAACAAATCTGGGAGTAAACAAAAAAGGAATTTTCGGAGTACTTTTGGTTTTTGCAACGATTATGATAATTGGCACTGCATTTATTTCCTTTAATGCTGCTAAAAACAAAATTTCTTCTGAAATAGATACTCCAATACGACTAATAGAACTAAATGCAATTAAGAATACTTTCTTGATATATTCTAATGATTCTGTAAATCTTGCTTCACAACATAGCTACAAAATCTTATTTGATGAGATAAACGATATCTTCCCTAGTTCTTGTACAACCTATCTAAATTCAGTAATTATCAAAGATGCTTGTTTAATAGATCAGAATAAATTAGAAAATAAATTTTTAGAAAATTTTAACCTAGAATATTCAAAATTGATAAACACCTATCCCAAACCTATGATAGATGTTGATAAAAAGAATATACTTGACTATCAAATCTTTCCAAAATTTGAAACAAAAATACAAGACAATATCTTATTCCTAGAATCAAATGGCCAAGAAATAAATATTTCAAAACAAACCAAATTTATGGATTATACATACTCTATAAACGTTAATCCAAAAAATAGTTTGAATCTGACAAAAGAGAAAATCTTCTTGAATGATCTAAAAAATTTGGTTATGGAAATAAATTCAAAATCAAAAATATGCAAAATAAAAACTACAGACAAGGAGTTATTATCTTGTTTTAGTGAAATAAATTCGGATCAATTTACCCTTTCTCCAAGCATTAACATAGGTAATATTTTAATTGAAATAAAAACAAAAGATAAATTCTTTTTTATAGATTCTAGTACCGAAAAATTTGACAACCTATCCTTCAATGTAGCTATTTCAAAAGCATAATTGGGTTTACAATAATCTTTAAAAAGAGAGAGTTAATCTTCTAAATATGACTGACAATTATAAACAACTCGTCGAAAGAATTTCTCAATCAACAAAACTTAGTGTTGAGGATATTGAAAGAAGAATTGAAGCAAAAAGAGCAAAACTTTCTGGATTAATTTCTCTTGAAGGAGCTGCACACGTAATTGCTGCAGAACTGGGGATAGGTTTGGAAAAACAAAATTACAAAATTTCTGAATTGAACTTAGGAATGAGAAAAGTTATTGTTTTGGGGAAAATTATTCAAATTTATCCTGTAAAAACTTATAAAAAAAATGGAAGGGAGGGTGAAATTGGGAGTTTTATGATTGCGGATGAAACTGGAAATATTCGAGTTGTTTTATGGGATACAAATCATATTAAAAAAATTAAAGATAACGAATTAAAAGAGGGGGAAGTTGTTGAAATAATGAATGCTGATGTTCGAGGAACGATGAACAAGGAAATTCATTTGAATTCATTTTCAAAATTAGAAAAATCTTCTGTCCAAATAGAAAATGTCATTATTAATAAACCACAAAGAAATGAACAAATTTCAAAAATTTCTGAATTAAAACCAGATTCTTTTTCAAATTTAAGGGGAACAATTGTTCAGGTATTTCAACCAGCTTTCTTTAATGTATGCCCAAATTGCAATATGAAGGTTAGTTTTGAAAATGAAAAAGCAATTTGCCCAAGACACGAACTTGTTACTCCAAAAGAAAGAGCAATATTAAATATGGTCGTAGATGATGGAACAGAAACAATAAGAACTATTGCATTTACTGATCAAATAAATGAACTTTATGGGATGATTGAAGATGTCGAGTTATTAAAAGACCCAAGCTTTAATACATCTAAACGTGCAGAAGTTTTAGGAAAGGAATTTGTTTTTTCTGGAAAAACAAGACACAATGCCCTTTTTGACAGAACAGAATTTATAATTAACAGAGTAAGAGAGGCCAATCCTGAAGAAGTTATTGCAGAGCTCTCAAAAACAGTTAAAATATCTTCAACAAATTAAATATATTTTTCAGTATATATTTCTTTAAAAAGCTGAAAACGTTATAAAAATCATGGCTAAGGAAAAATTAAAAGAAAAAAAAGTTGCAAGAGAAGGGGAACCTAAACTAACAGATCTTCCTGGAATCGGCCCTACAACTGCTTCTAAATTAGAAGAGAACGGTTATGGCGATCTAATGTCTGTTGCTGTTATGAATCCTTCAGATTTAAGTTCATTATGCGATTTAAGTGAAGCTGTTGCAAGAAAAGCGATTTCTGCTGCTAGAAAAATGCTTAATCTCGAATTTCAAGACGCAACAGAATATGTAAAAAAAAGAGAAGAAATATTTCATATTACAACCGGATCAAAGAGTTTGGATGCACTTCTGGGAAGTGGAGTTGAAACAAAAGCAATAACCGAAGCTTTTGGTGCTTTTGGAAGCGGTAAATCTC
>Ga0208958_1000335_pt1 | contig 56998 bp, 55 predicted proteins | sample RifOxyB1_FD_184032 | JGI IMG/M metagenome (GOLD analysis project Ga0208958, IMG submission 184032) | Soil microbial communities from Rifle, Colorado - Rifle Oxygen_injection B1 (SPAdes) | ecosystem: Environmental > Terrestrial > Deep subsurface > Rock core/Sediment | place: Rifle, Colorado...
AATGCATCTGCATGGAAAAGAAGGATGAATCAAGAAAAAGTTAAAATAAATTGGAAGTTTTCGCGAAGGAAGGCTCGGGTAAAGTTCAAGTACAAAACCGGCAAAAATTAAATTGTCGCAGTACTAGGTATATTAATGGAAGAGAATATTCAAAAACATTTTCTTCCTTGAGGGAGGCAATTACTTGGAAAAATGTTTTCCATCCCTCAATTCCTGAGAAAGTTATTGAGACCGCCCCTGTACCTAACCCAGTTCAACAAATTAGGACTCGGCAAAATGGTGAAGATTTAGGATACCGTTTTAGTGACATTTGGGATTTGTATAAAAAATTATATATTACGTCCTTAGAGAAATCTACGGCAGTAGGCCGTTTGTCTAAAGAAGGTTTTTTGTCTCCACTGTTTAATTTTAAAATGGTGGAGATTACGGCGGACTTGCTTGATAAATTTATTGCAAGACACAAGGCGGATGTCTCAGTAATGAAAAGTGGTCGTAGATATAATTTCAATGATGAGCTAAAATGTTTAAAGGCCATGTTGAATTGGTATCGAGAAAACTATGATCCCTTTTTTATAAATCCAGTATTAAAACGACACAAGACGGCAGGAGTAATTCGAAAAATAGAAAAGCGTGACAAAAAAATGTCGGCCGAAGAAGTATTAAAGTTTTTCGAACAACTTCCTCCATTTTGGAGGGACTTTGCAGAAACTCAATTTTATATGGCCGGTAGAGTTGGAGAAGTTGCAGGATTGCAGGTATCGAGTATTGATTTTCAACAGCGGGTTCTAACTGTAAAATACGTTATCGCATGGGCCAGAACATCTAAGCATTTTGATTATCTGAAGGATATGCCAAAGAATGGAGAAGAAAGATTTGTATTTTTAAATGAGAAACTTTTCGAAATTCTAACAAGAAGAGTAGCACACGCAAGCGGTGGCTATGTCTTTCACGATAATGGATCTCCATTATCCTATAGGCAGATTCAATATCAGTATAATCATGCATTAAAAAAGGCCGGACTATTTCCCAAATTTAGTTCAACCCATATTATGCGGCATTCAATGGGAACCATTACTAGAATGGTAACTGGTAGCATGGATTCAGCACAGGCGGTGACTGGCCACAAGGACATTAAAATGGCACAGCACTATTCATCAATGCCAACTGATATGAATAAGAATGCGGTAAACGATGTTAATCAATTTATGAGAAATCTAGAATTATCTGCAAAATAATGGAGCAGATCCAAAAAAAAGGCGCAGCTATCCGGTCACTTGGACCATGTGCCTCCCAATGAGGCATTTTTTTTGATTTTGAGGCAAATTTTTTTCAAAATAACGAAAATTACGCACAAAGTGCTCAGGTCAACCTCCTGAGCACTTTTTCTGACTCGAAAAAAAGTGGGCTGTAGACCTGAGCAAACCTGAGCACTTTGTGAAAAGGCAAAAAAAAAGCCTCTGTTTCCAGAGGCTTATCCAACAAGTGGTACACCCACGGGGATTCGAACCCCGGTTACCGCCGTGAAAAGGCGATGTCCTAGGCCGGGCTAGACGATGGGTGCATTTAAAATCAGTATAGATCCGGCAATCTATTAAACTGCTATCAAATTTCCCTTGAATGGTGATCCCGCTGCGACTTGAACGCAGGACCCCATCATTAAAAGTGATGTGCTCTAACCAACTGAGCTACGGGACCTTTTCAACATCAAAAGAAATGTGATGTGAAAAATTAAGTGTTTTTGTATTTAAAGTCAAATGGAAAATTATCGCTCTTAAAAAAACTTTTTTGGTTTTCTGCATTTGAGGTAACAAATTTTTAGTTTTTAATATTGGTGTTTGACTAATTATCTCGCTTCGCATTTAAAGACAGGGAAAAAATAGTAAAAGTAAGTAACAAACTTTCTTTGTTTTCTATGAAGAGGATGAAATTGTCAAAAGTAGATTTGTTAGCAAATATCAATGATATTGAAACATGTGGTGATGTCACAAAAAAGAGAACAGTATCCTTTTATACATTAGGATGTCGCCTAAATAAGGCGGAGACCGGTACTTTTACTAAGCAGTTTATTGATAATGGTTTCTCGGTGGTTGATTTTGAAGAATCTGCCGATGTTGTTTTAATTAATACCTGCGTGGTGACAGACAAGGCGGAGTCAGTTTGTAGAAATGTAATTCGTAGGGCGCGTAAAATATCTCCTGATGGTTATATCGTAGTGGTTGGTTGCTATGCGGAAATTGAAGGTCAGAATATCTCAAAAGATGTTGACCTAATAATAAAGGCAAGCGAAAAGCACAAAATTTTTTATTATCTAGATAAGTGCGAAGAGAAGCATTCTTTACTGCAAGTTTTTGGGCCAATCAAAGAGAAAGTGGCCACAGTCTCCGAAAATGCTCTAAATACTACTTTTTTCCATGCAGCATCTTCAATTGAAAATGGCAATACTCGGGCATTTTTAAAAATACAGGATGGCTGTAATTTTTTTTGCTCTTACTGCATTATTCCTTATGCCAGAGGCCGCTCGAGAGGAGCAGATATTGAAACCGTGTGTACTCAGGCCCGTGAATTGATATCTAGCGGATTCAAAGAGATCGTCTTAACAGGAATAAATATTGGGGATTATCGAAGTGTGGACGGCGATAAAATAAGTAGATTGCCACATTTGCTAAGAGCAGTGTTGTCTTTAAATGGCCTAGAACGATTGCGATTGTCATCGATTGAGCCAAATACAATTACAGATGAATTATTGGATGTTGTTTGCGATGCGCCTAACTTTATGAATCACTTCCATATTCCTCTGCAAAGTGGTGATGACGAGATATTGCGTTTAATGGGCCGGAAGTATACGTTGGTGGATTATACTAATGTTATTAAAAAAATTATAGACCGGATTCCTAACGTTACGATTGGAACGGATGTCATTGTTGGCCATCCTGGAGAAACTGAAGAGCATTTTGTTCAGACCAAGAACTTTCTTCAGGATATTGCCGTCTCTCATTTCCATATTTTCCCTTATTCGCTACGTAAAGGAACAAAGTCTGCACAAATGCCCAATCAAATAGAAAAACGGATAAAAAAGATGCGAGCACGAGAATTAATAGAGCTGGGCCATTTAAAGTTAAAGGCCCGTTTGATAGAAGAGGTTAGCGCGCAGCGAATTTTTCAGGTTTTATTTGAGCAACAAGTATCATCAGGAGTTTGGGAAGGATATACTTCAAATTATTTAAGAGTTCGCGTTCGGCCTAAGCAAGCATCAATTAGTTTAAAAAATGAAATTAGGGATGTGGTAATCATTTCAGTAGGAGAAGATTTGTACTTAGAGGGAGAGATTATCGCTGATAAATAGAACGGAAAAATATTAGGGGCCACTTTTTATACTCTTCATATTTATATTCTTCATATTTTGTTGGAATTATCCTATTCTTAATTTTGTTCCAATAAAATAACCAAGGAATTTTATAGTGAGTGTTGCGAATATGGCCGCAGATCCTAGGCCTTCTGAGGTTCTTGCAAAAAAAGATAAAAGCTCTTTTCAGAAATTAATGGGATCCTCTTTAAAGATGGCCTCGGCCACTTTCTTAAGTCGGATTTTAGGACTTATTCGGGACCAGGTTATGGCCAAAATGTTTGGCGCCTCTGGGCTTACGGACGCCTTTGTGGTTGCGTATCGGATTCCAAACCTACTTCGAGATCTGTTTGCGGAGGGAGCCTTCTCATCGGCCTTTGTCCCAACTTTTACAGAAGCAAGATTAAAAAGTCCAGAAACTGCCAGACGTCTACTGTGGTCATTATTTGTTATTTTAGCGGCCATCACTTCTATATTCACGTTACTAATAATAATCTTTGCTCCGGAAATAACGGCCATTTTTGCTCCGGAATTTAAAAGTGATCCAGAAAAATTTCAAATAACAGTTTCCTTAGTTAGAATTATGGCCCCATTTTTGGTATTTATTTCGCTGGCCGCCCTTTTTATGGGGGTTCTAAATTCCATAAAAATATTTTTTATACCTTCCTTGGCACCAGCATTTTTTAATGTAGTAATGATTTCTTCAATGCTCTTATTATCTCCATATCTTGTTTCTCATGGCCATAATCGAGTTTTTTCAATGGGAATTGGAGTGTTAGCAGGCGGTTTTGTACAATTACTGGTTCAATTGCCGCTAATATTTATAAAATCCTATGGACCGAAAGGGCCCTTGGAATTTGTATCCGATTACACTAAGCGCATTATTAATCGTCTGGGGATTGGAACTATTGGAATAGCGGCAACACATATTAACGTTTTGGTAACAACCATTATCGCGACTTCAACGGTAGTAGGGGCAGTCTCCTGGCTTAACTATGCCTTTAGACTTTTTCAACTTCCTATTGGAATTTTAAGTGTCTCCATTGCTGGATCGACACTGGTTCACTTTAGTGATGCTTGGAAAAAGAAAGATTTTGATCATAGTCGAGAGCTTTTAGCATCGAGCTATTTCCTTTCTCTGCTGGTAATTGCTCCAGCACTTGTTTTAATGTACGTGCTAAGCTTTCCAACTGTAAATATTATTTTTGAACGAGGAGCATTCATTAGACACGATACTGAAATGACAGCACTTGCCATGCAGTACTATGCTCTTGGCCTTCCATTTTATGGGTTATTCAAAATTTTTGTCCCCACATTTTATGTTTTTGACCGTCCTCAAATTCCTGTAGCAATATCCATAACCACAATAATTATTAACATTATTTTTTGCTTGTTACTTACCCCGGTATATGGTTTTAGAGTATTGGCCATTGGAACAACTTTATCTATGGCCATAAACTCTCTTGCCCAGGCCTTTTTTCTATCTAGGCAGATCAATTTATCACTTTCATTTTTTATAAATCGACGCGTTTTTAAAATTATTTTTGCGGGATTTATTGCCTATATGGTTTGTCGTCTATCTATCGATCGCTTTTTTTCGGCGGAATATGGCCTTTTTAGAAAAGTTCTGTTGTATTCTTCATGCGTAGTAGTTACAATAACTTCATATATTATCCCGTTGGCCTTGTTGGGCGAGTTTGGGCCACTAAAAAAACTAGTGTCCAAAAGGGTTGCATAGGCATAAAAAAGTTGATTTGTGGGCCTATTCGGGGAGTGGTTAGTATATATTGGGGATTACAAACGATGAAAACAGATTTTGAAACATTGAGAGCACTGGCATCATATACAATCAATTTGCTTTTGGATCACAAGATGATTGATTTTAATACGGAAATGCGGACTGAATTAATTGATTCTATGGCCACTGAGTACAACGTGTGCTTTTCCACTGACGATGATATTAAACAGCAGGCCATTGAGGATGTTGAAGATAAAATGGGAGATGTGTCACTTCCTGAGGATATTGCAGAATCTGAAATGTTTAATCATGCTCGCAAAGAAATAATAAAATCATTTAATGGTGAAAATATTGCAGGCCTTTATTTGGTTGAGTCGTTGCATCAAGTAGGCAATCGAATGACTGAATTTCTATTAAATAATGAATTAATCGATGATGTTTTCGGAACTGATGAAGAGATCGCTAATTTTTTGATCGGGAAAATTCGCAATTTCTCTATTAAGCGTGGTTAGTTTTTTTACTCCAAAATTTTCAAACGTTTTTGACAGTCGATATCAATTATACTTTTGGATTTAGGGTGCGGAAACTGTATTCTATATGCTAGCAGCTTAAGTCCTGACCTGTTTTTATTTCCTTGGCCATACTGAGGATCTCCAATTAATGGGTGGCCAATCAGGTTAAAATGCTGCCGGATTTGATGATAACGGCCACTGATGATTTCAATATCGACAAGTGTTTTTCCGTTGGCAATCTCCTGGACGGAATATTTTGTAATAGAATTTTTGCCATCAAGTGGCAGAGTAATTTCTGCTTTACTGCCAATTCCACTTTTAATTTCTCCTAAAACAATGGCGTGATAATATTTAAAAATATTATTATTTTTTGTTTGTGTTGAAAAATATGCTGCTGCTTGCTTGCTATGAGCAACAATCATCACCCCCTCAGTTTCGCGATCTAGTCGTTGTACGATAAATGGCGATTTTCCCAAGGTCTTTATGTAGTGAGACATAGAGCAGAGTTCTCCATATTTACTTTCCTGCGAAAGCATTCCAGTTGGTTTATACAAAACAGAGAAATCCTGTCCATCATAGAGGAGCTCTACTTTTTTATATAGGGAGATGGCCAAAGTGGGTAGGTTCGGATCATAGTAAAATTCTACTCGATCACCTTGGTGTAGTACTGTAGAGTTCCGTCTTATACATCCAAGTCCTTTTTTATTTCTAATCCACAGGCCGCCTGATTCTACAACTGCTTTAATTTTAATTTTGGAAAGAGTTGTTTTTTTGGCCAACCAATCAACGGCCTTTACCTCGTCTTTCTCTTTAAAAGTCTCTTTTAAAATAATTTTATTATTTTCGCTCATGGGTATTAATATGTGAAAAAAAAGGGCCCAAAAACTGGGCCCTCTCTGCTAATAATTTAATTTTAGGTTTTAATTAAACTACGGACGGCCACCACGGCCACCGCCTTTAAATCCCCCTCCGCCGCGATTAAAACCGCCGCGTCCACCGCCGCCGCCGCCACCGCCACCAGTGCGTGGCTCTTGTGGTTTGGCCTCATTAACTTTTATGTTTCGGCCTTCAACTTCTTTTTCATTTAATTGAGCGATAGCATTTTGTGCTTCTTCATCGCTACTCATTTCAATGAACCCGAAACCTTTGCTGCGTCCAGATTCTCTGTCGATAATCACTTTAGCTGATTGAACAGTTCCAAACTGTGCAAATAGTGACTCTAGTGACTGATCGTTGCTTGAGTATGGCAGATTGCCAACGTAAATCTTCTTTCCCATTTCCTTCCTCCAGGATGCTTTTCGAAACCAGAGGGCAGAAATCTATCTCCTCGGTATTCTACTAATCTTGTTAAACACTGGCAGGCCAACATGGCCAGCCGACTATTTAATCTTATAATTCATAATTAATATAAAAACAATACTTATCGTATTTTATTTTTTCTTGACCTTAAATTAGTTCGAAGGGAAGAATTAAAATATAGTTGAAAGATGCCAAGAAGGTTGTTTCGAGATTGATTAAGACGCTTTAAGAAGTGATTCCTGATGTGTATCCATAGTTTCAAAAAATTTTAACACGCGTATTATTCCAGGATCTTCAATATGAGGCGATTCTTCGTTCGGAATAAGTAGGTTTAACATGTTGATTTTTTCAAAAATGGAGTTTGTTTTAAGGAAAATCAGTTTTAGTTCAACATCACGAATTAAAAACATGGAGATATAGTCAACGATTTGATTGATGTTATTGATCTGTTTTAAGAAATTTTCTCGATCTAAAGAGTTAGATATACTCAAATTAATCCATTTATTAAAGATTCTGTTTAGACGTTCAATGCCGCTATTAATTAAAATACCTCCGTCGCCAATTTCTTCAAGAAAATGTCCTTCCCAGATAGGATAGGGAATATTTTGTAAAGGGGTGTTTAAAATGACTTTTCCTATTCCTTCAAGTGCAATGCGAATTCGGTCTTTATTGCTATCGTTGAGCAAAATAGGCCGCCCTATTGCGCAAATCTGTCCTTGCTTTATTTGTCCAGGACTTGGAAGGACGGAGAGGAACATTCCATTTTCGATAGAGGTAAGAACCATACTAATATATATCGGATCCGTTACATCTACAGGGAGAACAGTGTTTGGAAAGAACACAACATCTGGAATGGAAATAATCCCAAATTTTGGACGCACCATGTCAAATATGATAGCATATTATTTGATAGAATTAATAAAATAGTTTCTTTTGCAAAAACCATGTATAATATTAATGATTTAAGATGCGGATTTTTTATTTTTAAATATTATTTTTATTTATGGCCACGAGCGGCCACCATTTATGGAGAGCAAAGTATTAAAATTAACACCTGTACTATTTGAGCGAATCTGGGGGGGGCGTCGTTTGGGCCAACTTAAAGGAATGCCCAATGCATTATCTTTGGGGGAGAGTTGGGAGGTTTCCGTCCACCCAGAAGGAGTTTCGCAGGTAAGAGGGCAAGCGCTTAGTTCCGTAATTGACGGTAGACATTTGCCCTATCTGGTAAAATTTATTGATACAGAGAGTAATTTATCTGTTCAGGTTCATCCAGATAATGAATTTGCTCAAGAACATGAAGGAACCTCTGGAAAAACAGAGTGCTGGATTATTCTTGAGGCCGGACATGGTGCTGGTATTTACTTGGGAGTAAAAGATGGAGTTACGCGCCAGCGCTTTCATCGGGCGCTTCTTGAGCGCGAAGATATTTCGCTGCTGCTAAACTACTACCCTGTGGGAGTCGGAGATTTTTTTCTTGTGCCGGCAGGAATGCTGCATGCTATTGGGGCAAAGGTTTTTTTATTAGAGATTCAACAGTCTTCCGGAATCACCTACAGAGCATGGGATTGGAATCGGTTCGATCAAAATGGCCATCCGCGAAAGTTACACCAGGATAAGGCCATGCAGGTAATTAATTTCGATAAAGAATTTAATGGGCAATCTGCAATTAGTTATCAGAGAAATGTGTTTGGAGAAAAATGGATAAAGAGATTGGTTGAACATCCTGATTTTTCTGTTGATAGCCATACTCTGGTGCAGGGGGAAGAGCTTAGCTTAGAGTCCAATGAAACATCAGGAAGATATTCCTCTATTCTCTGCCTGTCCGGCCAGGTGACGATTCAGGGAGGAGCGTGTAATGAATGTTTGGCCACCTTTGAATCTTCGCTACTTATTCGAGGGAGATCTCACCCCCCATTTAGAATAAAACCATTATCAAGCACGGCAACTATTGTGGTAGTATATTGAGATTGAGATTGAGATTGAAGCATTTTAATAGGAACAATTTAATATGGGTGAACGGGTTCTTGGACGCTTAATATTTTGTTTTGTTTTGTTTATAAACTATTCGTGTCAGAAGTATTCAAGTTATAGTGTTCATAGTAGTGGAAGTAGCTTTGTTGCCATAGAGGATTCCTTCATTGTGGATGTGTCGGTGGTTAAATGGTCGGTGGGGGTTTTGCATAAAGATACGATTTCCAAGGGAATCAATCTCAAAATTAAAATGCCTATAATGGATTCATCAGATGTTAAGGAAATGGTAGCTGCTGGGAAGGTTGATTCGTGGCTGTTACGAGTGAGAAAAATGTCTTATTCGGGTTCATCAGAGATTGGATATGTAAAGATTCCTATTATAATTCCCGGGAGAACGTCGGAAATGGGTTTTAAGATAAAACAGCTAGATTATGTACAGCTCAACATCTATTATTCTTCTATAGCGGTATCATCACGTTTTGAGAGCTTACAATGCCCCCCTATCGATCAAAGTAAGGAAATTGGAACAATTACCTTGGAAGATAGCGTTCGAGAAATGAATAAGATAACTATCGGGGCCACAGACCAGGAAAGAGTTCCCGGTAAAATAGAACAGTATGGCTATAAGCCTATGGTTTTAAGTGGAGGAATGGAGTTGACCGGCCGTTATGCGGTAGATATCGCCCTACTTGATTCAAATCGCGGGAGCAGGGTTAGTAGTTATTTTGAATTACCTAGTGCGGTGGAAGTCTCTGGGGAGAGAGCAAAAATTTTAAAAGGTTGTTTTAATTTTAAAGTGCCAACAATTCGGCCCAATGATCCCGACCTGTACCAGAACTTTCGATTTAGATAGGGAAGATTGATTTTTTTACCTATTTCCACTGACATTCTATGGGGTAAATTATCTCGTGTCCTTTTTTGGAATGGATGGCAAGATAATCGTCGTAACTAGAAAAGTTATCTTGATTTTCGATATGGAATGAATATTTTAAATTATCATAAGTGATAACCTTGGTTATACCGCTAGCGTGGCGCTGAGTTCTAATTTTAGAAACGGAGGCGATGGCCCGGCCACCTTGATCTTCGATGTCATAGAAAGTTACGGAGTGCTCTTTTAAATGAAAGGCCTTATTAAGTCGTTCCACTGAACATATTAACTTCTGCTCAGAGGCCAAGGAGGTTAGCATCAGTAGGGAAGTGTAAGCGATAAGTACTAATAGTTTTTTCATAAGAGACCTCACCTTTTGGTTATTCCTTTGCCTTTTACTAAGCAACATGGATGCCAGAATTATCGAAGGTAGAGAGGCCTGTTTTTAGATGGATACATTTTGTCGGGTATTGAAAAGTGTGTATAAATTATCATCTGTCAAAAATATTTACAGTATGATGGCAGCATAGTACCGTTTGAGTACAAACCGTTTTTTTAAGAAATAATGTGGGGATACACAATGCGAGAATTTGGTGAATTAGAGCATAAACTATTTGAGTTAATCTCGATGGCCGCTACAGTTCAGGGATGTTCTAAATTCTTTGAAAACTGTGGAATCTTGACATCTGCAGAGGAAAAATTTCTTTCGCTGATTGGCCAGAGAGAGAGAGTTACTATTAGCGAGATAGCTACTGAGTTAAAAATGACAAAGTCGGCGGCATCGCAATTTGTGGATAAGCTAGTGGAAAAAAAATATGTTGAACGGAAAGTTGATACCGTTGATCGACGTAAGGCGTATTCATCCTTAACTATCCTTGGTCGAGAAATTTTTGAAAAAGGAAAAAACTGTAAGGATGATTTAATTATAAAATTTCGCCAGGAAGTAGGAGTGGACGAGCATAAATTTATTGGTGTTATGACGGTAATCATTGAGTGTTTACGAAAACATTACAAAGAGATTTCGGAGCGCCATTAATTCTTTTTTTGATACAAATTTTAGGAGAGGTTTATACACATGAAGACTCTTTTGGTTATTATCGCAGTGATTTTTATTTTCATCTCGTACTCATCAACTTATGCTGCAGATAGCGTGGCCTCGGTGGTAATCGCCAAAGGAGAAGTACAGGCACACTTAAACGGGAAAAGCACTGCCATCAAGGGCGGAGATAAAATTGTAGAGGGTACTCGCATTAAAACTGCTAGCAAGAGTTTTGTGAAGTTGCTCTTTAATGATAAGTCACAAATAAATGTGGGCCCCGAGAGTGAAATGCTTGTTAATCAATTTGAAAAGGGGAGGCCAGGTGTTTTGTCAGTATTAGGTGGACAGATTCGGGCACAGGTGGAGAAAGGTGGAGATAAAAACAAACTTTTTATTGGGACTAAAACGGCCTCTATGGGAGTTCGCGGCACGGATTTTTCGGTTATTTTTAATCCGCAAAATAATGTGTCTAATACTATTACTTACAGCGGAGAAGTTGTGGTGGCGGCCGGACAAAAAGATCTTTCTTGGCGGAGTTTGGATAAGGTTATGTCTCGTCCAGAGGTGGTGCGGATTAGAGAAGGGCAATTTTCAATGGTCAATCCGGCAGTTAGTACTAAGCCTACTATGGCGGTTAAATTGAGTCCGGCACAATTTAAAGTTTTAGCGCAAAATACAAATTTTGCGGAAAAAGATAAGAAGGAAAAATCTTCTGAGCGAGATGAGAAGAAAACAGTGATACGGAGTATGATTCCGGCCGGACTCAATTCTAGAGCGGCCATGACGGATAACAAGGGCCTAGACAAGATGTTGGGCGAAGAGTTGATTCAAGCAGTGAAAGAAGAAAAAAAAGAAGAAACTTCGGCCGCAGTTGCCAGTAATATGGCCGTGGTGGAGGTTCCACCCGCCGAAGGACTTTTTGATAAGGAGAGTGGCGCAATTGCGCCACCAGCTGGAGGATTTATTGACTTTGGTACGGGGCTATACATTCCACCACCACCTGGGAGCATGTTTGATGAAAATACCGGGGTCTATATTCCGCCAGCAACGCTGGGAAGTTTTGATATGGATACCGGTTCATATGTTAATCCGGAGGGATTTAAATTAGATGATAGTGGACAGTTCGTCGTGGATTCGGCCGCGGGGAATGAGGCGGGGAGTGCAATGGTGACAATAGAAAGTCTGCCTCCACCCATGTCTGTTATTTTGACAGAGAGTAACGTTGGTACGGAGGTATTCGCTAAAGAGGATGCTGGTATCACAGGAGAGGTGGATATAGGTATCGATACTTTTGATGAGGAAGAGGCCCAGACTGTTGCGGACGAGATTTTAGATCAATATAACAATACGATTCCGGAATTTTCCCCTGTCTCCATGGTGGAATTTAAAATTATTGTCCAGTAGCTAGGTTTTCTGGTCAAGGAGTAGAATTTGAGAGCTATTATTTTTACGATATTGCTTGCTATCGGTATTGTGCCAGCTAATTGGGCCGCTGAGACGACTAGGGAATATGAGCCCCTGGTAAAAAAGATATACGCCCTTTATGGACAAGGGGACTATTCTGGGACAATTGCCACTATTGATGAGCTATTGTCTAGAGTTGGTGATTGGGGGATTGCGCTATATCTTAAAGGCCGCTGCTATGTTAAATTGCAGCAGTTTGAGAAGGCCAATATTGCCTTTGGAAAGGGCCTTAAAACAAAAGTTTTTCCACAGGAATCATATTACGAATATGCTCAATCACTCTATACAGCAAATGAGTTAGTGGAGGGGAAGAAATTTTTTAATGAATCTATTAAGCGAAAAATAGAGGTGGCCCACTCCTACTACTATGTAGGAGATATTTTTCAAATTTTAAAAGATTACGATAATGCGGAGAAAAGCTTTAATAAAATATTGGGACTAGAAAATGCCGATGCGGAGATCAAGCAGGCAGCTGCCTACCGTATTGCCAAAATATCTCTTGAGAGAATGTTGCAAAAAAAAGAGATTAGCAAGGAGGCGCAGGAAAAAGAGGTAAATCAATTTATTATTCCAAAATTTAAAGATGCTATAGAGGTCAGCCCTAAAACTAATTTTGCTTTTGAAATTAACCGCGAAATTAAGGAAATTCAGGAAAAATACAAGCTAGTTTATGCGGATGGCCGGCCCAAAAAGGCGAAGGCCTATTCCTTAAAAATCTCGCAAATTATAGATTACGATACTAACGTTACACAGACGCCTGATGATAGTGGTTCTCAAATGGCCGTTGATAGCGCTTCTTTAGTTTCAAAAAGTGAAATTCTTGGGAAATATAGTATTGATTTTAGCGATGCACTGGTGATGGGGCCAGAACTGAAATTAACTTACGACCAATATCTCTCGGATACTCCGGAAGTATATCAGAATAACAGTTATTCCATTGGCCCTTCGTTGCGAACTCAATACAAGCATAAAGTATCCGACAAGGCTTCGTCGGCCATATTTGATATCGATTATAACTATTTTGCAAAAGATTATCAGCAGAATAAAACCTTGGCCTATTTCTCCGGGACGACCACTATTACCTTGGGAGAAAAAATTTCGTGGTTTGCAATTGGCCAAACTACGGGGAAGTTAAAATTTAAAACTTTTTCTGGCCACACTGCTTTGCTAGACTCTTCAACCGTCTCTTTTAATTTGACTCAGTTTTATACTTTACCAGATAAGCAAATGATGCTTTTTCTTTTTAATATTGATAGCACTACTGCCTCGGTAGAATCTAATAGTACGACGAGCTATATGCTAAGAGTAGACTATTTAGGATTACCCTTGGGAATCTTTGCATTAAAAGCAGATTTTGCGCTTGCCACCACCATGCTTGATACCGGGTTGCAATCGGCGGCCAGAGGAACCGAATTAACACTTTCTCCTTCGGCCAAAATAAGTAGAGTAGTATTTGAAAAAGGAGATCTTTTTTTGAGTTATGAATATTCTTCGAAATCATCGAAACAAGAGGATGTCTATGCCTACAGCAAGAATGTTATAAGCATGGGGATGAGTTATAATTTTTAACTGATAATGGTGGTTGCTATTGATTCACAAATATATTCAGACTATATAGAAATTGGATATTGTGCAAAATCACATGGGATAAAGGGTGGATTGACCTTCAGCTTTTTTAATGAAGATTCGGCCCTGTTGCGAGAAAACGTCAGTATTTTTTTGGTCCCTCAAAATAAAAAAAGTAATTTACCCATAGATGGGGCGAACTATCAGATTGAAAAGATCTCATATGGGAATAAGGTTATTGTATATTTGCAGGGGGTTGTAGATAAGACGGCCGCTGATGCTATGATACCTTTCTTGATTAAAATTAAGCGCGAATTACTCCCGAAATTAAATGATGGTGAGTATTATGTTGCAGAGATGGTCGGATTATCGGCATATGATTTTAATAGCAAAAAATATGTTGGTAAAATTGTTGATTATTATGAAAATGGTGCCCACTTAGTGTTTGTAATCAGGGGGGAGGGAGTATCTGGTGATCTTGAAATTCCTTTTACTGATGCATTTTTTCCACACGTAGATTTGGACAAAAAAGAGGTGATGGTGATAGTTCCAGAGTTTGTGGAGTAATTTAGTGATTGATACAGTAAAAAAATTTAAAATTTGGATTATAACTATTTTCCCCGAATATTTTAGGCCGCTCCTGGATTGTGGAGTGACGGCCAATGCACTAAATGGACCGAATGGCCTGGCCCTTGAGGTTAATTTAGTACCACTGGGAAATTATACTTTTCAAAAGTATAAAGGCATTGATGATACGCCATTTGGTGGTGGCCCTGGAATGATTGTGAGGGCAGATGTTTTAAAAAATGCGTTGGATTGTGGAGTAGTGAATGCTGGCAACTATGGAGGCAGTTATCGAGATAAGTTACACATAGTTTATACCTCTCCACGTGGTAAAGTTTGGAATCGTGACTATTGTAAAGAGTTCTCTGGACGTGTGTGGACAGAAAACGCTAGTAGAGATTTAGTTTTTATCTGCGGAAGATATGAAGGTGTTGACGAAAGATTTCTGCAAAAATATGTTGATGAGGAGATTTCCATAGGCGACTATGTGTTGACGGGAGGAGAGATTGCGGTCATGGCAATTTTAGATTCTGCCTTGCGCTACCTTCCGGGAGTATTGGGGAATCGGGAGAGTTCACAAAAAGACTCTTTTGAAGATTACTTGTTAGAAAATGGCCAATATACTAAACCGAGGGAGTTTGAAGGCGTTGTGGTTCCAGAAGTTTTGTTGTCTGGAAATCATAAAAAAATTGCTGAATATCATTTGGCAGAAAAGTTGGCATTAACTAAACAATATCGGCCAGATCTTTTTTTGAAGTTTAATAAATTATCTGGCAAGGCCACTCAAAAGGTTGGGAATAAAAGTGGAAAAGATTAATTCAAAACTTTATCTGGGACTAGTTCACTATCCCATTAACAATAAGCGTGGCAATACAGTTACTACTTCCGTTACCAATATGGATATTCATGATATTGCTAGAAGTTGCAAGAGTTTTGGGGTGGAGAAATATTTTATTATTACTCCGCTTAAAATTCAGCATGAACTAGTTTCTCGCATTTTGGGCCATTGGGAGGAAGATAAGGCGGCGGCCTATAATCCTGATCGGCAAAATGCATTATCTGTTGCACAGCTTAGTTTTTCTGTGGAGGAGGCGATAGCGGCCATTTCTGTGGCAAATGGAGGAACTCCACCGATTGTAGTTGTGACCGGAGCAAATTTTAGTAGTTTTGATGGGGCGGCATCTGATCTTCGACAGAAGATGGAGATTGACAAAGGCCCATATTTACTGCTATTTGGTACAGGCTGGGGACTGCATGCCTCTTTGATAAATCAAGCGGATTATAGGTTAAGGCCCATTACTGGCCCGGTTAGTGATAACTACAACCATCTATCTGTAAGATCGGCAGTGGCGATTTACCTGGATCGACTACGCGGAGGCCTCTGAGTCATAATATAATTGCTCTCTTTTTTTGTTAATTTAAGAGGGCCCTGTTAAGGAGAAGGTTATGAACCTTGTAGACATTGTCAATCGCGACCATTTAAATGCCAAAGTAAAAGAACTTCCAAATTTTAAACCAGGTGACACCATTTCAGTTTCGGTGCGAGTAACTGAGGGTGCTAAGACTAGAATTCAGTTGTTTCAAGGTGTCTGTATGGGCATCAAAAGACGTGATAAGATTAACGGCTCTTTTAGAGTGAGAAAAATTTCTGCGGGACTGGGAGTAGAGAGGGTTTTTCCTTTTCATTCACCTGCCGTAGAAAAAGTTGAGATTGTACAACAAGGTAGTCCACGAAAAGCTAAGCTTTACTACCTACGCGAAAGAGAAGGCAAGTCTGCACGTATTGCAATTGATTATGAAAAACGTGACTAGACTGATTTAATAGCTAGAGTGATGAGATAATAATTACTCAAAACGCCTCGGATCTTTTCGAGGCGTTTTTTTATGGGCCATATTTATGCTTAACGCTAATGTTGATCTCGAATACTTAGGCCAATTGAAAGCAAACTTCCCTAAATTTTTCTTGGCCGGAGCAGATGAGGTTGGCCGAGGGCCGTTGGCCGGTCAAGTAGTTGGTGCCTCAGCTTTACTTTTTTTAGAACAAGAATCTGCGGAAGAAGATCTTTCGCTGGTAGTAAAGGGGTTGCGCCAGATCGGGGTTACGGATTCAAAAAAATTGACCGATAAGAAGCGCAAAGAGATATTAAATCTTTTGGGTGTAGACATTCGACAACTTTCGATTGAACGAGCAATTATTATCTCTTTGAATAAAAAAATTAAAATTATTACTTGTTTGGATGAGGTTTCCGCAGAATGCATTGACCAAATTAATATTCTGAATGCAGCTATGCAGGCCATGAAGAACTCCTTTGTGAGATCTTGGCAGACGATTGGTGTAAATATACCAGGTATTTTATTGATAGATGGTAATCGTGCCTTTAAACTGGATTCGCCGGAAGCGAATTTGGTTTCGATAACACCGGTAGTAAAGGGAGATGCGAAGTCTGTCTTGATAGGCTTGGCATCTATTTTGGCCAAAGTATATCGGGATGAGATTTTTAAGGCATTAGATTTAAAATATCCGGGATATGATTTTGCACAAAATGCAGGCTATCCGACGGCAAAGCACCTAGGGGCAATTGCGAGTTTGGGGGTTACACCAATTCATCGAAAAACTTTTAGAGGAGTAAAAGAATATGTCGATGATGATGGAACGAGGCCTTGAACTAGAAATTTTTCATTCAAAAATAATACATCAAAAAGAGATTCCATTGCTTATTTCTCCTTCCTTGCTTCGAAGTTTAGGGTTAGGTCAGATCGATATCGCTAGTTTTGTTAGGGGGGCAGAGGGGGAATTTATTATAAAACTATATGAAGTTAAAAACAGTGTAGTGGTCAAGAGAGGACAGCGCTTGCGTCTGCAGTTGGCGGCAGAATTTTTGGCCAAAGTTTTTGATCTTAATGTTCAACTAATATATCTATTTGGTGCAAAAGAATTTTGCCAAACAGTGTAAGGTTTTTTATCCTATTACATGTATAATTAAAGACGAAAGAGTATTTAATACTCAGGAGTTTGTCATTAATCGCATATTTGCCATATTGTTTTTAGTTTTCTCGCTTTCCGTAGTGATTCCTTCTCGCGTTGAGGCAGAGATTGATCCGAAAATTTCTGCACTTTTGACTATGGCCGGGTACGGTACTGTTTGTGGAGCTTTATTAGGTCTAGCTTCTCAAATGGCATTTGATACCGGCGGCCGTTCTATTTCGCAGGGTGCATCGCTTGGCCTATATGCGGGAATGTTTTTTGGAGGTTATGTCGTAAGTAGCTATTATATGAAAAAAAATAGTGCTGGACGTCCCAAAGATATCTATGACCCAAACTTGAATCCCTATGACTCAGGAGGAGGGTATTATCAATCTTGGGATCCATACTTTGAAATGGAAAAACAGCATACTCCGGCAAGTGGAATTAATCCGCTTACAGGTGGAAAAAAGCGAATCTCGCCTGAATTTTATCTTAACCTTTTTAGATTTCAATTTTAAGCAAGTTACTCAACGTGCTATTTAGTTTTGAAAGGTCTGCTTTCTGTTTCCAATATTTTGATTTAAAAATTCTGTTTCATCATTTTCAAATTCTTTGACAATTAACTCCATCGCATCAAGATTAAATAGTTTAAAGACTTTTAAAAATTCACTTTTTACATTTTGCAGTTTAATTTGCTGTCGTTTGCTATTCATTGCTTTTATTGTTTCTACAAAAACTCCAATTCCCGATGAACCGACGAAATCTATATTATTCATATCTAAAGTGATAGTGGAATTTGGATTTTGAGATTTTAATGATTCTAATTCTGCGCGCAATGGAACTGTATTTTCAAAATTTAGTCCTCCTTCCATTTTTACGGTGATATCTCCTCGAGCGTCGATATTGATCTGTGCTTGCATAGACATATTTACTCCTTGGACCAATTAAGAGTTGGCCGATAGCGTTTGTTAATATTAGACCAACGGCACTGCGTATTATACTATCACTCAATGCTGAATTTTTGAGGGAGAGGAAACTTTTGCTTCTTTCTTTTAGGATATTTACACGCAGAGGAGATTTTTTTTGGCAAAACTTTATTTAATTTCAACTCCAATTGGCAATTTGGCCGACATAACTTATCGGGCAAAGGAGATTCTTGAGCAGAAAAGTTTGTTTTTTGCAGAGGATTCGCGGTCCTTAAAAAATCTTTTAACAAAACTGGGAATTGATTTTAGTAAAAAAGAGATCAACTCATATCACGATCATTCTGCGGACGTAAAAATAAAAGCAATAATAGAATATCTCAAGCGAGGAGATGATGTTTGTTATCTTTCTGAGGCCGGCAGTCCAATAATTTCTGATCCTGCGTATCCACTAGTGGCGGCCGTGATAGATAATGGACTGGAGATTGAAAGTATTCCTGGAACTAGTTCTGTGATTGTTGCCTTAGAAATGGCCGGACTTCCTGTTACCCCATTCTCTTATTATGGATTTTTATCACGAAGCCGGGAAGAGCAATCGGCCTTATTTCGAGAGTGGAATAATATAAATGGAACAAAAGTATTTTTTGAGGCCGGTGGCCGTTTAATTGAAACACTAGAACTTTTGAGCAAACAACTTCCTAGTGCAAATATTGTAGTGGCCAGAGAATTAACCAAAATGTTCCAATCAGTTTATCGTTTTAAAGCATCTGAGTTTGCACAGGTGAAAGATGAAATTGTTATAAAGGGAGAATTTGTAGTGCTGGTTCATAATAATATTTGTAAAAAACAAATTTTTACGCTGGAGCAAGAGGCCTTGACTAAATTGGCCACAGACTATTTAGAGGGGAGTGGAAAACGTAATAAAATTTTAAGTAAAATTTTTGCATTAATTTTAAATCGTTCACAAAATGAAATTTACTCAAAACTAACGTCTGGCCGAGAAGAATAATTATTTTTATAAACTGCCATAAATTATTTGCGTAGCATCAAGATGTAACATAGAATATTAAATGTACATTTGTTTGGCGCATTACTTGGAGCGTGTGATGCTTGTAAGAGTTGTCGGTTGCCATGGAGGGGTATCGCCAGAGTTTAAAGCGACCTCTTACCTGATAGATGGCAAATTATTGATTGACGCCGGTTCGGTTGCTACTGGGTTGCTGATTTCTGAGCAAGTGGCAATCCAGAACATTTTAATTTCCCACCCACATCTTGATCATATTAATGAAATGGCCTATCTTTGTGATAATTGCTTTGGACTAAAGGATTCCCCTTTCGAAGTTTATGCGGGAACTTCAGTTAAAGAGGCCATTCAAAAATATTTAATGAATGATGTTATTTGGCCAGATTTTTCTAAAATTCCCAGCATCACCAATCCGACCATTCGCTTTAATGATCTGATGGAAGAACAGGAATTAGTTTTAGGAGAATACAAAATTTTTCCGGTTAAAGTTAATCATCCTGGAAATGCATTTGGTTTCATAGTCGAAAAAAGAAATGTTGCACTACTATTTACTCAGGATACTGGCCCGACTCAACGTATTTGGGAGATTGCTAAACGCTATGATAAATTGCGAGGGGTGTTTACGGAATGTAGTTTCCCAAACCATTTGCAAAAGGTTGCCTTAAATAGTCAACACATGACCCCTAATGATTTAAAAATAGAGATTGCTAAAATGCCTCCAGATATTCAAATTTTTGTTGGCCATTTAAAGCCAAACTATCAAGATCAACTATTCAGAGAGATAAAAGATATTGGCTGCGACCGATTAAATGTTATGGGTACTGACGACACCAGTTACATTTTTTAGATGGCATAGCGATGACTTCCACCGCCAACTCACCTCAACTTAAATTTAACAAAGAGATGGAAAACATTATTTCTGACTGGCTGGATGATCATTGCAGCACGGAAAGATATAGTCCTGGATTAGAGAGAATTTCAAAATTCTTTGAACCTCTGGTTACTCAGATTGCAAAATCAAAAGTGAAAATCATTACAGTTGGTGGCACTAACGGTAAAGGGGAAACTGCGCACACCCTGGAATATCTTCTTACTAGTAGAAAACAAAATGTCGCACTATGGACATCTCCTCATATTTTGTCAATTACAGAAAGGTTTCGATTTAATGGTATTAATATTGATATCGATGAGCTGTTTGACCTTATGCGGGAAAATGGAGAGTTGCTGGCAAGCGCAAAGTTTAGCTATTACGAATTTTTATTCTATATTTTTTTGAAAAGGACACTATTATCACAAGAATTAGATTATATAATTTTCGAAGTAGGAATTGGTGGGCGTTTTGATGCGGTAAATTTGTTGGATGCGGATGTAGCAATTATTACCTCGATCTCTCGTGAACACCAAGAAATTCTAGGAAAAACGTATCGTCAAATTTTACATGAAAAACTTCCGATTGCTCGCCCCCAAAAAAAATTAATCACTTCACTTGAATTAAAATATTGCCAAGATTTGACTGCGACTTATTGTCAAATACGGCAAATTGACTGGATAGATCTTTTTGCTGGCGGAATTAGTGTACATTCAGATAATTTTTCTGCGCGCAATAAAAAATTGGCCCAATATGTTTATGAAACATCATTGGGATTGGGCCCCCCCCTTGTGGCCAACTATCCGGCATATAAAGGACGTTTTGAAAAAATTAGTTATGGCAAATGCGAAATGACATTTGTGGGCTCGCATAATATCGATGGAATGCGAAAATTGGCGCATTGGTTAGTAGAGCAAATTGATACAAACAGTTTCATTTATGACAGAATTATCATGGCGTTCTCACGGCGAGATAGTGATGATATAAGAGTAATGGTGGATACGCTTTGTAATATTCCCCACTACCATGGGAAAATTGTTTTGACGGTTTTTGAACATTACAAGGCCTTTTCTGCATGGGAGAAACTGGATTGGGCATTGGAATATTTCAACAGCAAAAAATTGCTTTTTATCCCTGATTGGCGAGGGCAACTGAAAGAGTGTCGAAACGAGTGTCGTACAATATTAATAACCGGATCTTACTATTTTGTTGGAGAAGTACAGAAAAATTCAATTGACTCATTATGAAACTACTCCGCCTTCTAATACTTGTTCTTTTCTCTGCGACGGCCCGTGAGTCCATCAACGTAGGGCCAGGTGATAAAATAAATATCATGTCAGATAAGGCCTACCGGATTAGCTCAACCGATTCATATGAAGCAGTGGGAAATGTTGTTATAACACTCAAAGATAAAGCGTTGTATGGAGAAAAAGCATCGTTGTCTATGTTAACGGGGGATGTTGTCGTTATGGGCAATGTTCGCTACGTATCTACCTTGGCCACCGTATATGGTTCGGAAATGTATTATAATATTCGCTCAAATAAGATGGAGATCGCCAATGGCCGGATTTTGTCTGACAACTATGTTGTGCTAGGAAAGACTCTGGCAAAAGTTGATGAGAACAACTATCAAGGGAAAGATGCTGAATATACTACTTGTAAGGATTGTCCTGAATCGTGGTCTATATTTGGAAAAGATGTTTATATAACAATGAACGAATATATTCGCATAACTCACGCATACTTCAAGATTAACGGGGTAATTGTTATGTATATTCCTTACATAATTTTACCCATAAAAAAAGAAAGAGAGAGTGGCCTTTTGTTTCCCAACCTTTCAGTTAATGGGAGTAATGGAGTAGTTTTTCAACAGCCATGGTTTTGGAATATCTCTCCGAGCAACGATATGACTATTACCCCATCTGCCTTTGGGAATCGAGGTTTAGGGATGGAGTGGCAGTATAGACAGGTTCTCGGTGATCGCAAATGGTTTGAGTTAAATTCACTGCAATTGTTTGATTCAATTTATCGCCCGGATATTGGAATTTCATCAGATGCCAAAGATACTGGGAGAAATGAGTTTCGTCATTTCTCAGATTATGAACATCATTTTTCCGTTGGCAATAATCTTAACCATCATATTTACTTCAATGATGGAAGTGATCTGGACATGGTGCGTGACTTTAATTTTTTTACCTCTCCTAAAATTAGAGGTAGTGAATTAGGGGGAGGTGGTTTTGTAGATTATCGCACTTCTATTATGAACATGTCATTAGAGAGCTATTTTAATCGCAATCAGTTAGTAAAAAAGAGCAAAACATTTGATGATGCCTATGTACAAATACTTCCTAAAGTCTCATTTAATATGGAACCATTTTCACTTATATCCACAAGATATTTAGGGCTTCATAAAATTAGTATGACTTTAAATGGAGATTTTACTAATTTTCGACAAAATCATACTAACGAAGGAGAGTTCATAAGAAATGCCCAGCGCTTTAATTTCCGGCCAGCAATGAACTGGTACATGGGGCACATGGGACCGATAGATATGAAAACTATGGCCACTTTGGACTATCAACATTACAGCTTTCCTAAGGAAGATGAAGATAATAATTTTACCAAAAGGGCCGTCCTGTATGAGACAGAACTTTTAGTCGAATTCGAAAAAATATTTGGAATTGCATTAAGCGAGGAGGTTCCTAGCGATAGTGTAGTACAAGAAGAAAGGTTAGAGGACGAATCGGATGTGGAGATGGCCAATAAGATAAAGGGAAACGAGTCACCAATAATTGGAACTTTGCCGGAAACAATGGATCAGTATGTAAACAAGATGGTAACGATAGCTAGTAATAGCTACAAACATATTCAACAATTTAAACTCAAACACTATTTTTTATCCGACACGGAGATGTATGGCAGTGATAGGTTTGAAAGACAGATAACAGATACTAGTACGTTGAACGGCCTTTTTGATAATGTCGACGAAGTTAAAGCAAAAGAGTTTCAGCTGTCAGCGATGGCCACTAGTAAAGAGATCCCTTTCAGTAATACTTTCGAGTTGCAGTGGAATAATTCTTTGATCAGGAAATCTCCAAAAAGATTTGATCCCAGAATTGATGGGACCTTTTTGACCAATAATTTTCGCTATAGCAAACTGGCGCATTTTGATTTATCACAGGGATTGGTCATGAATGCCAATGATGCTAGATGGCAGGATCGGCTAACTCGTTTGCGAGTGGGGGCGGGAATTTCTGTGCAAAACAATAGTATCGAGGCCACGGAATATTATTTTTATAATAATACGCATATATTTGTTTTAAAACTATCAAAGGATTTTACTGCGGGAAATATAGATTTGAATTTTCGATATAACTCCACTCAAAAATATTCCTCGGCCGTAAATGGATATCAGAAATTATTAGGAATAAGTGGCTCTCTTATGCCCATTGAAGTTTTAAAATTTACCTACGTTTATAATTACAATTTACAGAAAAAACAAAATACAGAAAAAGAATTTGCGGTAACTTATTCACCTTATAATAATTGTTGGAAATTGGAGTTTCGCAGAGAAAGTACTTTGAATGATTTAAAAACATCAGTTAATTTTTTAATCAACTATAATAACAATAGCTTTCAGTCGTTGCTATAGAGTTCTGGCCAGCCTTGCGAATAGTTTATATTTATGAGGTATTCAGTCGCCTATTTGGGCATTTTTTTGGCAGATATTTCCGATTTATCTTTTTTAGAATTTAAACGAGAAAGTTTGTATAATAGTGGCCATGAGTCTGGAGATAAAAATTGATGGTATTTATGATGAGAAGACCTTTAATCATCTGGCGGCCATGGGAATTTTAAATTTTGGTTTTGATTTTCGCCCGCTGAGTTTTAATTTTATTCCGCAGCATAAATTTCAAGAATTGATTAATTCAAAATTTTCTTCAAAGCGGAGATTTTTTCTCCATTTTGCCGATGAAAAAGATTTTATGATTTGGAAAATTGTTGATGATCTGACCAAGCTATATGTGCGCCTAAAAGATCTACAAGAAAAAGGAATAGAGTATCTGACGATGCAAAGTAATTTCTTTTTAGAGTTTTCTTATCTTAAAAATAACTTAGATTTTTATAATCAATTTAATCTTCCATTTTACCTCTATGTCGATGACACAAACGAAGGGGTTATCAGTGATTTAGAAAAATTTCACAGGCCTTCTCATTTAAAGGGAATTATTTTGAATTATAATTCGCTGATGCATCGCTATGATAATGGTACTGTCGAGGATATTAAAAAAGGTTTGCTCCCATTGTTATCTACAAAACGTGGGCGTACCCAGATAGAGATTGTTTTAGACGTTGATTGGGATGCGGAAATCTTTACATCATTACTAGAAATTTTTCCATTCCAGCGAGTTGCATTTAAGATCAATCCTAAGATTGAATTTTCCTATCGTAATGTCGATATAAATAGAGTAGAAAATCATCTAAAGAATTTTTCTCAAATGCTATAATAGTTTATGGCCGTGAATAGCTTAATAAAAAAAACAAGTGGTGGTGACAATTTTATGAAGATTTTATTAACCAATGATGACGGTGTTAATGCGCGAGGGATTAGAGTACTAAAAGAAAAATTATCCCAAATTGCAGAGGTAAAAATTGTGGCCCCAGACAGCGAACGCTCTGTCTGTGGCCATGGTTTAACTTTACGTGGGCCTCTCTTTATTAGTGAGGTTGAACAAAATATTTGGGGATGCTCTGGTTATCCTGCGGACTGTGTTTATTGGGCCCTAACGACTTTATACAATGGCCAACCTCCCGACCTTGTTATTTCAGGAATCAATCGTGGTGCAAATTTAGGCCAAGATACTTATTATTCTGGAACGGTGGCCGGAGCACGGGAGGCCACTTTTCATGGTGTAAGAGCAGTGGCCTTAAGCACTTCTATGCTAAGGTCACAAATTCACAACTATTCCCACCATCTTCACTACGAAGTGGCCGCTGACTATATGCTTTCACTAATTGAAAAAGGTGTTTGTGAGGAAATAACGACGAATCATTTTTTGAATATCAATGTACCAAATTGCGAACGCACACAAATTCAGGGTGTGGAATTGGCCACGGTGGGTTTTCGGAAATACTCTAACAGTGTTTCAACTAGAGTTGGCCCCAGCGAGCAGTCTTATTTTTGGATTACTGGGCAACTTTTAGGAGATGAGCAGATCCCCCAGTCTGATTGCGTAACTATCGAAAATAATAAGATTTCTGTAAGTTTAATTAATGTCATACCAAAAAGCTCCGATAATACTACTGGCCTCTCCAAAATAATTAATTGGAAGTAGCTAGAAATAATTCTGCTATCTTTTGGAGTAGGTTCGATCGGGGGATTAGTGTCTCATCACTTTATTCGTCTTTTGCTCTTAGGCCCACTTTTTTTTATTATCGCTTCTTGCGCTAATGTTCGGAGTGGCCATTATGTTGTTTTAGGAAAAAGTGATTCGATGGCCAAGCTATCCAGGGAGTTTGATGTCCCACAAAGAGAGTTAGAATTGGCCAATTGGGGGAAGAGTTTTTCTGAGGGGGAGTGGGTTTTTATCCCACTAAAAAGCGGCATATTACCTAATATTTTATCACGTCGAGGGCCGAATGGACTCTACTCTTTTATAGATAGTGGCGAATTCATTTGGCCGGTTCCTAGTAGTCAGCATATCACCTCTTCTTTTGGGCGCCGCTGGGGTAGAGAGCATAATGGAATTGATATAGCTGGCCGTGCCGGCAGCAATATAATATCGACCAGTGATGGTGTCGTAATTTATGCTGGCCGCGAGTACGCGGGCTTTGGCAATATGGTAGTCATTGCACACCGCTATGGCCTGTTTAGTATCTATGCGCATAATAAGGCCAACCTTGTGAGAAAGGGTATTAGAGTGCATAAAGGACAAGTTATTGCCACACTCGGCAGAACAGGTAAGGCCACTGGCCCACATCTTCATTTCGAAATAAGACGCGATGGCAATCCGCTCGATCCTATTGCAATCATCTCCAAACCAAGTGTAAACTCTTACGCAAAAAAGTAGGCATTCTACTTTTGGCAGAGGAGTTTTTTTGTGAAACACATTGTTGAAAGTAATGAAGTTTTTGATCTATATCAAAAGTCAGATTCCCAAACAAAAGTAAGAGGATTGATTTCAATTCCTCATGCGGGCATGGTGATTCCGGATGAGTTTAAAGAATTTCTAACCAAGTCGCTTGTAGACATAAACGAAGATGTTGATTTTAAAGTATACGATTTGATCGACAAAGATCGTCTTTTGGATTTTGGGGTAGTGATACTGGTTGCAAAAATTCATAGAGTTTGTGTTGATCTTAATCGTGCGGAAAATATTGCAGTACTAAATTGGAAGCAGAATACTTTTGGAAATAATCTGACCGTTAAAGAGGTTCCCAAAGATATAGAAGAAGATCTTTTGAAACGCTATTACCGCCCGTATTATAATAAACTTAAAGAGACACTTTTGTTCCATAGCGAAAGGTTGAAAGACCGGCCCTTTCCAGTTATTGATCTTCATAGCATGCCATCTAGACCTACTGCATATCATTTAAAAAATAATCCCCTGCAAAGTATGGTACGGCCAGATTTTTGCGTCTCGGATCTAGAAGGAAAAACATGTAGTGAGGATTTTAAAAATAAGGCCATGCACTTGTTACAAAGGCACGGCCATTCACCATCCCTCAATGATCCCTACAAGGGGGGATTTATAACAAAATATATAAATACTCTTCCCAGGATGAATAATATTCAGATTGAAATTAATCGTGCATGCTATATGGATGAACAGAACAAGGCCATTATTCACAATTTAGCAGCGCAAGTACGGACCACGCTGACAGAGATGGCCATGGATCTCTTTTCTGTTGATTAAGTTTTGATTGCAGCATCCATTATAAGATGAATCAATTGACGGTGTTTGTTTAAATTATTTTCGCTGCGGATATCTGACTCAAGTAGATGGGCCGTAAGTTTCGCATTGGCAAAGTAGGAAGAGATGATGCCAAGAATACCAATCAAGAGATTATCCGGATCGAGATCGTTATTTATTATTTTCTTTTGCTTGGCAAGTTGTAGGATTTTTTTGATTCGGCCAAATATTTTTGAGGTAATGTTTTCCCAAATGCCCGCCGAGAGGGTTTGATCCATTTCAATTTCATTCCAGGCCATCATGCGAACAAAATCATTATCCCTTGCAAGCATATTAAAAAATTCAATTGCAAGCTTATTTAGACAATCTTTGATCTCTATGGCCGAGGATAAAGAACTAATATCGGGAATTGTTAAGTTGAGAATTCCATAGAACTGGCCTAGTTTTTCGTTGTAGATGGACTGATATAGGGCCTCTTTGCTACCGAAATGGTGATAGATCATGCGTTTGTTTTGGCCACTATTTTCTACGATGTCACTAATGGAGGTTCCATAAAATCCTTTTTTAATAAAGAGATTTGCAGCGCTTATCTTTATGGAATCTTTAGTTAACTGGGAGTTTCTTACATTTGCTCTTTTCATAAAAAGATCCTCTGGTGTCGTTTTGGCATCTCTTGTTAAATAAAGTAACCATTCGGTTACTTTATTCTTGCCTTTTTACCATGTCGATGTTATATTGATTTAAAATGATAGTAACCGCATGGTTACTAGTCAACTTGTTTTTCTCAAACAAGGAGTTTATATGCGATTTTCGCAAATTTCTGAATGGCCAAGTGGTGATGAGGTGAATAACGGTTAGAAGTAGTTACTTTTTATTTTATGACACCGTTATTTATTATCGACAAGAATTTCCCTCTATAAAATTTCTCCAAAAAGATTAAACTTTAGTTTGCGTTCATATAATCGAGAGTATTCTTTTACCTTTGGGTGTGTGATGGGAAAAGATTTGCTGAGTGAGATAATTAATCCAGATGATTTTAAATTAGTTAAGAGCACTGTGCTATTGCGTAATAATACTTCAGGCACAGAAATTGTGGATTCTGAACAGATTGCTATTATTGAAATTAGTAACACTAGTATAACGTTAAGATTGCCACAAAATAGTTGTCGCATTTCTCATTTTTTGGATCTTTTTATATTCCCTTACCCTATGAAAAAAACTATTTCGCGTCTGCCATTACAAGGAGGGATTAAAGGCTCCTTAGAAGTTATTGGTAGAGTGGTTGCTATAACTAGCATAGATAATTTGGATATTAATAAAAAAGAGAAAGAGGAAGGAAATTGTTTAACGTGTAATTGCGTAGAGATTGAATTGACTCAATTTGATGCGGCCAAATGGGAAAAATTTGTGACTCAATATGTAGAGATACAAGACAAAATAAATCGTTTGTCGGGGGCGAGGAATAGCTAGTGGCAGAGATTGAAGAAAAGCACAAAAAGTATTTTAAGTCGAAGAAGATGATGCTTTTTGAGCCTTCGACTTCTGTGCGAACAACTATTCGGCGATTGATGGTGGAGTTTGGCATAGAGAGTGGAAAGCAAGTTGTTGCCGCCGATTTCCACAGTGCGCTAGAAATTATAAAAAAAGATCGGCCGGATTATATATTCTCCTGTTTTGAGGCCAATCGAAAAAATTTTGTGGAGCTACTAGAAGCGCACCTAGAAGTAATCCCTAATCGTTTACATGGTGGTTTTTATGTATTGTCAGAGAAAAATTCTATGGCCATTGCTGCCATGGTCTTGGATTACGACATAGATGCTTTTTTTTCTCAGCCGATCACCTATGAGGCCGTTCGCAATTCAGTATTATTGTCGTTGACACACAAAGTGGATATGGATGCTTACATGAAATCGGTTGAAGATGGAAAAGAAAAATTTAGACTTGCTCAGTACAACACTGCCCAGCAAATGTTTGATTATGCTACAACTTTAAGCAAGGATGTATCGCTGGCCAATGCTTGGCTGGGAAATACTTATGTTAGGCTGAACAAATTGGAGGAGGCCAGGGCGGCCTATCGTAAGGGGTTGGAGAGTAATAATAAAAGTTATAATTGCATAAAAGGATTGATTGATTTGTCTATGCAAATGAAGCGCTATGAGGATGCATATACTTTTAGTAAAAAACTAATTGAAAATTATCCCGTCAATCCCAATAAAATTGCTGATCTGGTGCGCTTGTCGATTACGAATCATAAATATGAGGATGTGGTAAATTACTGCAAGATTTTTTCTGGACTAGAGGAGAAAACCGATGCCGTTAAGAAGCATTTGGCGGCCGGTCTAGCGGTGTGTGGCAAATATTTAATCGCCAAACAAGATAAAGAAAATGGGGTTAATGCCTTAATGGAGGCGGCCAAATTAAGTGATGGCAAAAGGGAAATTTTATACAGTGTTATAAAGAGTCTTTTACAGGTGGGGGCAAAAAATAAGGCGCAACAGGTTTTGGAGGAGTATTCTAATGATCAGACCGATGCTGCCGATTTTAGCATTATGGAGCTGGAAATAGTTTATGAGACAGAAGATCCTGGGAGGGCCTTTAATCTTGGTTCTTCGCTTTTAAAAAAGGGAATAAAAGATCATCGGGTTTTTGAGATTGTCATCAAAACCTCTCTTTCGCTTGGCCGAGATATGGGGGCCATTGAAAATATTACTTTTGATGCTATTAAAGCGCATCCGGATAAAAAAGAACTTTTCAATGGCCTACTCAGTAAGTGATTTCTCTAAACTTTAAAATTATTCATTTGGTGAAAGTTGAGATATTTGTAAATATCATTTTCTTTTCCTTGAATATTTGGCAAAGAGATTTCCAGATATTCACTAAGAGTTGGAATTTTTCCCAGAAGTGCCACTACCGCCGCTAACTCGCTTGATCCGAGATATACCTTGGCATCTTTTCCCATGCGATTATTAAAATTGCGAGTAGAGGTTGAAAACACAGTAACGCCATCATCTACGCGTGCCTGATTACCCATGCAGAGTGAACAGCCAGGAATTTCAATACGTGCTCCGGCCTCGGAGAAAACAGAGAAGAGTCCTTCTGTTTTTAACTGATCGCTATCCATTTTTGTTGGAGGACAGAGCCATAGTTTTGTTTTAGCAAAGCCTTTGCTTTTTAATACTGCGGCCGTTGCACGAAAATGGCCGATGTTGGTCATACATGAACCGATAAATACATCATGAACCTTATCTCCGGCCACCGCCGATAGTGGCCTTACATCATCTGGGTCGTTAGGACAGGCCAAAATAGGTTCTTTCATTTCATCAAGATTAATATCAATTACGGCCGCATATTCAGCGTTGTGATCGGCCTCCATCAGTTTGCCATTTTTTATCCAATCGTTAACATCATTAATGCGTTTTTGCAGAGTGCTTTTATCTTCGTAACCATTTTCAATCATGGCCTGCATGAGGGCAACATTGGAGTGTAAAAACTCTTCAATGGTGTCTCGGTTTAGTTTTATGGTCGCGGCCGCGGCCGAGCGCTCGGCAGAGGCATCAGTTAGTTCGAAGGCCTGTTCAACAGTAAGGTTTGGAAGGCCTTCCATTTCTAAAATGCGGCCCGCAAAAATATTTTTCTTATTCTCTTTGGCCACAGTTAGAAGGCCCTGCTTGATAGCTTGATAGGGAATCATATTAACGACATCGCGCAGAGTAATTCCACGTTGTAATTTACCCTTGAAGCGAACTAGTACGCTTTCTGGCATGTCAAGAGGCATTGAGCCAATGGCCGCGGCAAAGGCAACCAGTCCTGAACCTGCAGGAAAGGAAATACCAATGGGAAAACGAGTGTGAGAATCACCACCAGTTCCTACGGTGTCCGGAATCAGAAGTCGATTAAGCCAAGAGTGAATAACTCCATCTCCCGGACGAAGGGAAATACCACCACGTTTGCTGATAAAAGATGGAAGTGAATTGTGTGTTTTTACGTCAGATGGTTTTGGATAGGCGGCAGTATGACAAAATGATTGCATAACTAAGTCCGCATTAAATTTTAGACATGCCAATTCTACTAACTCGCTGGCAGTCATCGGGCCAGTGGTATCTTGCGAGCCAACAGAGGTCATTTTGGGAAGGCAGGCAGTTCCGGGAAGTACTCCTTTCATGCCACAGGCCTTTCCTACTATCTTTTGTGCCAGCGTATAGCCTTGGTTGGCAGATGGCGTTGGATTGTCGGGATTTGTAAAAATACCACTAGACTCTAGCGAGGATAGTTTTAAAGAAGAGCGGGCCATTTCGGTTAGTTGTTTTCCAATAATTAATGGAACCCGTCCTCCGGCCTTGTATTCATCAAGTAGAGTGACTGGTCGAATAGAAAATTTAGAAATAACTTTATCTTTTTCATCACAAATTTCCCCTTTAAGTGGATATATATTTACCACTTGTCCGGTTGTCAGCTTGGTTACGTCAACTTGAATAGGTAGGGCGCCAGAATCTTCGGCAGTGTTAAAGAAAATTGGCGCGATGGTGCTACCCAATATAACTCCGCCACTTTTTTTATTTGGAACATGCTTTATTTCTTCACCAATAAACCACAAAAGAGAATTGCAGGCAGATTTGCGAGAAGAGCCAGTACCAACAACATCTCCGACAAAACATACTGGGAGCTTATGTTTTTCATTTAATTTTTTTATATCAGCAGGGCCTTGAGGGAAGAGTGATCCTCCCATGGAGAGGGCATGAAGCGGAATATCTGCGCGAGTAAAGGCGTGAGAGGCCGGAGAAAAATCGTCAGTGTTGATTTCACCGTTTACTTTGTAAATTACGTTGGTAATTTTGTTTGGAATGGAGGGGCGAGAGGTAAACCATTCTGCATTGGCCCAGCTAGTAATAATTTCTTTGGCCAACTTGCTACCTGTTTTGGCCCAAGAATTTATCTCTTCAAAAATATTTACGGATAAGGGCATTTTTTTTAGTGCGTTAGCAGAAAGTTGGGCCAATTTATCATCTTTCCCTTTAACAATAGAAAGTAATGCTTCTAAATTGTACCCTCCAATCATGTGTCCTAAAAGCTCGATTGCCATTTCAGGAGAGATGATTTTGCACTTCTTATTATTATGAATAACCTCAAGCAAAAAATCTGCTTTGACTTTGGCGGCCGGATCGACTCCGGGATTTACGCGATTGGAGATAAGATCAAGTAGTTCGTTATCTTTGCCGCTAGGTATATTTTGTAAAAGTTCAACGACCTCCAACATTTGCTTATCAGTTAAGGCCAATGGCGGAATACCTTGTTTTTTGCGCTCTTCAACATGCTTATAATAGTTTTCAAAAAAATTAGACATGAAACACCCTACCTTTTGATTGTAATGATACTTTTTCTAGTTTTGGTTATTTGTAAAAATAGGTTAGCAATATACAAAATAGTTTATGCTTTTGAAAGAGAGTGGTGGGCTGTTTATTTATAAATATCCCTGTATTGAACGTATTCTGTCTTGGCAATCAGGATTATCGGGGAATTCTTCCAAAACATCCTTTAAATGTTTGGCATATCCGCACATGGCCGCAAATTTATCGGCCTCAAATTGTGCCTGCATAGGATCAATTATTTTGTATGAGTGATCAAGCGCCAGATGAGCAATTTCATGAAGTAAGATAGCAATGCCGCGATCTGGGGCGGCAGAGGTTAGTATTTTATAAAGGTCTGGGAAAATTATTATTATATGAGAATTCTCAATTGAGGAGAGGGCACAACTTAGACGGCCGCTGGCCTGGATAAAGAGTAATTTTTTTTTGTTGGCGGTTAGTTTTTGAAGAATATTTTGATCAATTTTCTCGACTAATGTCCAGAAGGATCGAGATAAATATTTATTGGATAAAATCCACTGGTGATGAGGAGAAAGTAGAAGTTCTTCAAAAAAGGCCTCGCTAGTAGTAGAGGTAGATAGTCGGGATTGATAGCGTTTATCTTTCGAAAGAAAAATGTAGTTTAAAATTTTTTTCCACATAAGAGAGACCTTTAATTACCAAAATGGCACTTATTAGATCGGAAATTTAAAAGGCATGTATCATTTTTTTTCTATAAATTTGAGGCCAGCGGTAACTTTTTCCGTACGTAATTAATTGGTGTAATACCTGTTAATATGAGAGTGGGGGCAAGTGATGGATTTGTTTATATGTGCGAGGATGAGATTTTATACAATGTCGATTATGACATTTATTATATTTTTATCATCTCCTCTTTTATCGGAAGAACGCTCAGAGTCTTTTTGGATTCAGGCCCATGATACTTACATTAAAGTGTTGGCCCCAGAGCAATACACTCCAGGGATTACAGTTATTATTTCAAATAAAACCTTGGCCAGACTACTGGGTAAAGTAGTTACTGCTTCTGGAAAAGTTTTACAGTTTGTCACTATTGACTCGGAAGAGAGTGTCTCCGTGAAAATTGATGCTATTAGCAAAGAGTCTGTTTTCTTTGTTCCTCTTGTTCCGGCCTTTCAGGAAGTTGAATTAAAGTTCGGGAAAAAAACCTATGAGATTCCTCCAAAAAGATAGAGTTGAAAAAACAATTATTGTTCTTTCTGATTTACATTTAGGTGCCGGTGCTATCGTTAGTGGAAGGCGGAATCATTTAGAGGAGTTTCATTACGATAAAGAGTTAGTTGATCTGTTTGAATACTATTCGACAGGAGACTATGGAAGTCGAGAGGTTGAATTGATATTAAATGGAGATGTTTTTGATTTTTTGGCCATTCCTTTTGTGAAATATTTCGATGATGAGTTTTGGAGTGAAAAGGCCTCTTTGGAAAAGTTTAAAATGGCCATTAATGCCCATCGAGAAGTTATCGAGGCGCTGGGCAAATTTGCAGGAGGTAAGAAAAAAAAGATAGTCTATATCATAGGTAATCATGATGCCGAGTTAGTTTTTGAGTCATTGCGAAATTATTTTTTTGAACAGCTTCCAGTTAAATCTCGGTCAAATGTAGAGGTTCTCTTGCGTCCCAGCGGTGAATATATTCCGGTGGCGGGAGTGTTAGTAAAGCATGGCCATGAATATGATATTTCTAATAATATCGATTTTAAAAAATCAATTATTGAGGATGAGGAAGGGGCGAAATATTTTTTACCTCCCTGGGGTTCTTATTTTGTTACGAGAATTTTAAATAAGTTTAAAGAGGAAAAAAGTGAGATAGATGCGGTTAGACCGATTAAGAAATTTTTAATTAATGGGTTAATTTATGATTCACTTTTTACTATAAGGTTCATTTTTTCCTCACTTTACTATTTTTTTATGATTCGTTTTTTATATGTTTTTAAACAGCAGAGAAATTTTAAAACAGTATGGGCATATTTGCGCGATGACTTTTTTGTTTTTAAAGATTATGAGGCCATCACTTACGATATTATAAAAAAAAATCCGGGAACCAACGTTTTAATTATGGGCCATACGCATATGCCGGCACATAAGGTTTATCCTGATGGAAAAGTTTTTATTAATACAGGGACGTGGGTGGATATGCACTACTTGGATTTTGAGCGAATTAGAGATGGAGGGTTATTAACCTACGCGCAGATTGATGTGTCGGATTCCAAAAATGAATCAGAAGAAATTCCAAGCGAAAAGCTTGATGGATTTAATATTTCGCTCAATGCTTGGAAAGGGCGGAATGAACTACCATTCGTTGAGTTTTGAAAAGAGAGAGGACATTACGGCCTCCCTCTTAAAGATTTGAGATTAGCCGAAGATAATTTTTCCCTTCCCTGCGGAACCCAATACGTTGTTATTTTTAGCAACAATCATGGCCTTGAGTTCATCACGGGCCGGGCCTAGATATTTTCTTGGATCAAATTCTTTCGGATTATCTTTAAATACTTTTCTTATAATGGCCGTCAATGCTAGGCGTCCATCTGAATCAATATTAATTTTACAAACTGCAGAACGGGCCGCCTTGCGTAACTGTTCTTCGGGAATGCCAATAGCATTTTCAATTTTTCCACCGGAACTATTTATCATATCTACATACTTTGCGACTACCGAGGAAGCTCCGTGCAAGACTATCGGAAATCCTGGAATGCGCTTTTCGACTTCTTCCAAAATATCAAAGCGAAGTGGTGGAGGAAGTAAGGTGCCGTCCGGGCCTTTCGTGCATTGTGCCGGCTTGAATTTGTTGGCACCATGCGAGGTACCGATAGAGATGGCCAGTGAGTCAACTCCGGTTTTTTTAACGAATTCTTCAACTTCTTCTGGCCGAGTATAGGTGGAGTGGGCGGCAACTACATCATCTTCAATCCCGGCCAATACTCCCAATTCGCCTTCGACAGTAACGTCGTGATCATGGGCATATTGCACAACTTTTTTGGTGAGCTCAACATTATCCTTGAAAGAGTGATGAGAACCATCAATCATTACCGAAGAAAATCCTGTGTCAATGCAAGATTTACAAAGTTCTAGGGTATCTCCATGATCAAGATGGAGAGCAAATTTTAGATGGGGATTTAACTCTTTTAAAAGTTCGGAAGCACCCTGTGCCATATAACGAAGTAAGGTTTGATTGGCATATTTTCTAGCACCGCTAGATACCTGCAAAATAAAAGGAGAATCTGACTCGGCACAGCCGGAGACGATGGCCTGTAGTTGTTCCATGTTGTTAAAGTTATATGCCGGAATGGCAAATTTACCAATAAACGCTTGGCGAAACATTTCCTTGGTGTTGACTAGTCCTAGATCCTTGTAACTAACTTTCATAAAATCCTCCTAATGAATTTATATTTCCAATAAAAAATTGAACCACGCTTTTAGGCCAGTGCCGTTTTTGGCACTGAGTTCGATAATTTTTGCTGTCGGGTTAATCTGTCGAATATATTTATGGGCAAGATCTAGTTCCCAATCCAGATGAGGAAGAAGATCTATTTTAGAGATCAAAATTAAATCGGCCTTGTTAAAAAGAACTGGATATTTAATTGGTTTATCTTCTCCTTCTGTCACCGAGAGCATGGCCACTCTTTTACCTTCTCCTAAATCAAAGGCCGCCGGACATACCAAGTTGCCAACATTTTCGATAATAAGAAGATCATCATTAGGAGAGACAAAAGATTCGAGTTCTTTTTGAATCATGGAGGCGTCAAGATGACAGGCGCTAACCGTATTGATTTGCTTTGCCCGTGCACCATGATCTTTTAGACGCTGATAGTCCTGGTCCGTTTGTTGGTCACCTACCAAAACAGAAACCTTTTTATATTTATTTAATTCTGTAAGTGTTTTTTCTAATAAAAAAGTTTTTCCTGCTCCAGGAGAACTCATAATATTTACGGAGGCAATATTGTTTTTTGTAAGCCAATTACGATTACTGGCCGCGATGTTATCATTTTTTGCCAAAATACTTTGTTCGGATAAAATAATTTTGCGGGTTGCGAGAAGGGGCGTTGTTGTCCCCATTTGTAAAAGGGATCGCTGATTACCTTCGTGACATCCACAATCTTTACACATCTTCCACCTCTAGATCTTTTATATAAAATTCCCTACCACTTATAACACTAACTTCTAACGAGTGACAATTGGGACAGTCCAAAAGAAATTCATCAAGGATTGACTCTTTTTTACAAGAAGTGCATCTTATTTTAATCGGAACATCTTCGAAGTAAAGTTTTGCTTGTTCCAGGATGCTATTTTTCACCACTTCATTTAAACAAAATGATAAGCTATCACTATCTACGCCAGAGAGTTTACCCACGGATATGGTTAATGAAATAACTTTTTTGAAATGCTCTCGTATTGCCAAATCATTGACTGTTTCAATCAGGGATTGGGCCAGTGCTAATTCATGCATGGAGTATCTCGGGTTTATTAATAAAAAAACAAAGGCCCTTCATTCGAAAGGCCTCTGTGATGTTAACAGTTAATTTTGAAAATTATAACAACTTTCTATTATCCAATTAACTTAAGGGCCGCTGACCCTTGAGAGTTAGCTTGCGCTAATACCGAGGTACCAGCTTGTGTCATAATGTTCAAACGAGTATTTTGTGCTGTCTCCGCAGCATAGTCAGTATCTCTGATTCGAGAATTTGCAGCATTCAAGTTTTCAGAAGACACTTGCAAGTTTTGAATGGTGGATGATAGTCGGTTCTGCACCGCACCTAATTCAGCTCGCTGGCCAGAGATTTTTTGAATTGCATCATCTAGTACTGCTAAGCTTCCTTGCGATTCTTCTTTGCTTGAAACACTTAAGCTTGCAACTCCCAATCCTTCCATGGTGGAGTTTGTGATTCCAGCGTTATAACGGATTCTATCTTGGAAAGAATCGTTATTAATGCCGATTTGGAAATCATAAGATTCTCCAGTTCCGTTCAGCAACTTCTTGCCGTTGAATTCGGTAACTTGAGAAATCCTTTCAATCTCTTGCTTCAAATTTTGATACTCTAAATTGGTAAATTGTCTCTCAGCATCTCCCACTGTGTCAGAGGCAGATTGGATGGACAATTCGCGTAATCTGATCAAGATGTTCGAAATTTCATTCATACCACCTTCTGCGGTCTGAATTAACGAAATACCATCGTTAGCATTTCGGCCAGCTTGAGTTACGCCTCGGATTTGTGCTTTCAATTTTTCACTGATTGCCAATCCGGCGGCATCATCGGCAGCGCGTACGATTCTGGTACCAGAAGATAGCTTCGATAGCGTTCTCTCCTGATCTGCGCTGTTGACGCCTAATGTTCGTTGTGCGGACAAAGACGTGACGTTGGTGTTAATACGTAAACCCATTGAAATCCTCCTTGTATTAGCGCCCCGTACTGGAACTAATCCCCGGTATAACCATGAGGATCAACAAGCTTACTGCTATTGCTTTGTTGGTTAATATTGCCGCTCCCAATCTTGGGTTCAGCAAAGAGTTCTTCGGAAGCAGAAAAAATACCTTGAGAAAAATTTTCCTAAAAAACCATTTTTTAAATTGAACAAATCTTCTCGGGAATTGTTTGTCAGAAAGTACCGTTATCCTTTTATTACCTCTGAAAATTAGCTCAAATTTTGTTGGAAAATAACGATAACATGCTATGGATTATAAACGGCCACTAATATACTTTTCTCCTCTTTCTCCTTCCGCAGAAAAACTTAAAAGTTTGACACGGGAGATATTAAGCAAAAAGGATCCAACGCAAGAAGAGATCGATGATGGTGCTGAGGTCGAAGATAAGAATTTTGAAATATATGAGGTAGTGGAAGGTGAAGAGATAAATCAACTGCTGCCAACTATTGGCCCTTCCTTGACGGTAGTATCCTCTCCTAAAAAATGTGCAATGCTACTCAAAAGTAACAGCAAGTATATAAAGAAATTTCAATCAAAGGTTTTACTTTTGAGTGTTAGTGAGATTCCTTCTGACGTAATGAATAAACTGATGAAGCTGGGATTGACGGAGCATATGGCGGAGCCGGTGAATCCCAAAACACTTTTATTCAAAATTAAATTTTTATTGAAGTCACTAAAATCGCTACAAAAAGAAGAGGAAAAAGAGAAGACACAGGCGGTAGTGTTTAAAAAATCAGATGATGAAAAGAAAAAGGAAGAAAACACGAGCGAAGTGTTGAGAGTAGAGAAGGGGATTTTGACAGAAAAGTCTGCTAGCGAAATTAATTTAGATAGTGGAATTAAAGGAGAGAAAAAAGTTGATCTCGGACTAGAAGAACCGGTGCCGGAGCTTTTGCAAAAATCATCACTAGATAATATGCTTCCTGCGGATAACAAACCTAGTATCAGTAAGAAAAGTAGTGATTTGCTCCCGGACAAAGCGTCGCCAATCAAAGATAAAAGCAACCTTAATCTTTTTGGTGAGGAGAACAAAGATAATTTTTTGGAAAAATACTACAAGGGTAAAAATAGTGACGATCTTAAGCTGGATATGGAGGCAAAAGCTAAGCAAACGGAAGTGGTTGCTGACGATGATCTTTTTTTGCGCAAATCAGATGTTAATATTGTAGCGGCCCAAAAAGAGTTGGATGAACTTAACGCCCAAGAGCTTGAAAGAGTTGCAGATGACGAGCTAGATCTGGGCCTTGTTGCTGCATCAAAAAAGAGAGGTGGTGGCGAAAATTTGGATTTGGATTTGGCCGCTGGAAAAAAAAGCAAACAAGATAAAATGGAAGAGTTAGATCTTTTGTCAAAAGCTGCCCACCCCGAATCGTTAAAGGGAGAGACGGATGAATCTTTGGGCCTAAAAAAAATAGCAGAAGTTAATTTATTGGGGGATGATTTTTCTGAAGATGATGCTATTCGCAATGCTAAGCAAGAGCTACTAAATTTAGACCTTACACCCGGGAAAAAACATTCCGCTGATAGGCCGACAGACTTAGATGATTTGGTAGAGAGTTCGGTTGAGAAAAAACAAAATGAGGCCGTTATTGAAATTGATCTATCACGTGCAAAAAAACTTAAGCAAGAACTAAGTGATGACGAAGAAAAAGCACGCTTAAAATTAAAAGAGCAAGAAGTTGAACTGTCGCTAGATCCGACCGGCCCCAAACCTAGTGCCGAAATAAGCGAGCTTGATCTTGGCCTTAAGAAGGCAGGCCTGTTAGATTTAGTGGATGCCCAGGAGTCTCAAGAAGATGATTTGCAAAAGAGGGCAAAGGCCGGTGAGATGATAATAGATCTGCAGGCAGCCAGAGAGAGAAAGGATGCCCAAGAAGTACTTGATATTGATGACGGCGTTATGGCCGCAGATAAAATAGAAATAAATACGGAAGGATTGCGACAGGATAAGAATAATCTAAAACTAGATTTAAATTCTGACTTAGAAATAGAGTCTGGCAGTAAGAAAAATAAAGAGCAATCACTAGAATTGGATTTGTTTGGGGATAAAAAGCTGGCGCGAAAAAACAAAAAAGATGAAGATGTAGAAATTACCTCGGAGATGGCAGGTGCCGTCAAACATGAGATTAGTTCTCGCGAGGATGAGTTATTGCGGGCCAAAAAAGTAAAAGATATTGAACTAGATTTGGACAGTAGTGGGAAAATAAAAAATCACGGAGTTGAACACATCTCCACATATTATGGATTAAAAAAGAAAGAGGGATTAGAGAAAGGTGCTGATTGGGATATTTTAAAAGAAGATAATGTGTTGAATGTTGAAAAGAGGAAGAGAAAAAAAGGTGGTGGATGGGAAGGCGAAGAGTCTGACTCTTCAGCGATGGCCGGACAGGCCATTGATTATAGAAAAATGAAACAGGAATTTGCTTTAGTTGGCCAGATTTTGGCCAAAGGTAAGGCCGATGTTGGCACTAATAAGTGGACTTCTGTTTCGCTAGAAGATCCAGAGGTGCAAGAGATGGTGGCCAAGCTTAATGCTCTTCAAGATGATCCGGCCAAAATGATAAAAGAGTTGGAGTTAGAGGAGGAAGATGAGGCACCGGTAATTGAACCAAAGTCAGAAGGATTAGAATTTATCATTAAAACTTATCTTCAATATACTCAGCCTAAATTAGATGTGAAAAATATTTTCAAAGATATTGCGAGGATTATTTGGAAAGAGCATGAGGGAGTGACTACTTTTTTGGTTAATGAGTTTACCAAAGATAAATATTTTGAAGAGTATGTTGGGTATTTAGAGTTAGATGTTCCTATGGATCAAGAAGAATGTCTGGAGACTTGGAATAAATTAAAAGAAGTCCGGACAAATTTATGGAGAATAACTAAATTGCCAACATGGTCAGATGATACATTTCAGTCACCCTCCAACGAGTTTGTCTATCCTTATTTTGAAGGTGATGGAAATATGGGAGTGGCCATTGTTGGTTTTAATAAACCATTTGAGCAAAAGTATGCCAAAACAATTGAGATTATTTTAGAGAGTGCCCGCGGAATTTTTTTAAATAAATTTCACGAGCAAGGAGGGGCGGGGGCATATTTGGGAATGATTAGAAAAGATTATGCTCAAGATGAAAATGGAGAGGGCGAAAAGCTTTGGAATAAACTTTTTGGGAAAAAGGCCAGTTAGTAAGTAATGGTGAATAAAAAATGAAAAAAAAGGACTATTTTGAAATAAGTTTAGAGATGTTGAAGGAGAAAAAGATTTTTCCTTTTCATCTGCATGTGTTCAATCCGCTTAATAAGCAATACTCTTCATATTTGCTGGCCAACAATCCGCTGACACAAAAAAAACGTGAGTTTTTGGAGTATATAATAAAAAACGGTGGAAAATTAGCAGTGGCCTTTGGACAAAAATCTACTTTTTTAGAGGAGACGGAGACAAAGGAAGAAGAGGTTCCATCTTTGAAAGATGCAGAACCTCATCCGCTAGAGAAGGCCCGCAAAATGTATCAGAAAATTTTAGAGGATAAAGATAAAATTAATGGGCCGTTTATTTTTCAAGAGGAGATGAATAAGGCCGTCGAGGCAGAGAATTTTGCAATTATTATTGAAAGAACACATGATGAAATAATGACGTTGCCAGTTAATTTGTCTTCCACTGTTAGCTTGGCAGTACATCTTACAGATTTGTTAATGACTGAAGATAATTACATAAATCGAGTGGTGGCGGTGGCCTATCAATTGGCCAAAGTTAGCGATATGCGGGATGAAGAAATTTTAGGCGATTTAGTGTGCGCGGCATTTTTACACCATGTTGGAATTTCACAACTGGATATCGCAGTATCGCGGAAGGCCTTTTATGCAATTCCCGATGAATTTAGAAAGGAATATAAAAAACATCAAGGCCTTGCTCATCATTTGATAAAAAAGAGTGGAGTTGAACTAAGCAAACGCTGTATAGATACCATTCTTGAGCATCACGAACGAAATGACGGCTCAGGATATCCGTTTCAAAAAATGGGTAATAAGATTACGCCGCTGGCCCTATTGTTAGGAGCTGTTTCTCATATTTTTGAATATGCTACTGGTAAAATCGATGGCAATACCAGATCGATCAAGTCTGTTTTGAGTAGTCTTAAAAATAAAACTTTTACCCCTGGACTTGAATTTGAGTTTGGCGATACAATATATAATAATTTAATATACTTAATGGAAAAAGAAATAACTAGTAATGCAGCATGATTTCTAGATAGGAGTTTTTTATGACGTTGAAGGCCGATATGAGAATTTTAGTGGTCGATGATATGGCGACAATGCGTAAAATTATAAAAAATATGTTAACGCAAATTGGCTTCACTAATATACAAGAGGCAGATGATGGATCAACTGCCTGGAAAAAAATGGAAGATGCCATTGCATCAGGGGCCCCGTACGAATTTATTGTTTCTGATTGGAACATGCCGCAGCTGAGTGGCCTTGATTTTTTGAAAAAAATTCGCTCAGTAGAAAGCTTAAAAAATCTTCCATTTTTGATGATTACTGCCGAAGCAGAACAAGGGAATGTCGTTATAGCGGTAAAGGCCGGAGTAAGTAATTTCATCGTTAAACCGTTTTCAGCACAAGTGTTGAAAGAAAAAATTGACAAAATATTTAATAAGTAATCTTTGCCTCCTGAGGATTTTACAATGACAATGCAAGATGATCCTGCAATGAAAGAGATCATAGATGATTTTTGCAAGGAGACTAATTCACTTTTTGTTCCTCTTCAAAAGACATTAGAAAATTTGGAGGCAGCTCCGACTAATACCAAAGAATTAGAAAGGTTTGGCCAGATGATTGATCGTATCATGGGAGCGGCAAAATCTATTGGAGCAACCGAGATTGCCACTTTTTGTGAATTAGGAAAGACCATCGGGTATAAAGCATCGCAGACAAAAGATGTTCCACTACTAAATGTGGTAGTGGCCATTTTATTTGATACGATTGATCTTTTATCGAAAATGATCGCTAAGTTGCAAACAGGAAATGCAACTCCACTTCGTGGACTTAATACTGATGCGTTTGTAACTAGATTGCGATGGTTGTCAGATAAATTTAAAAATATTGATAGAGCTTCTTGTATTGTGGAAGATCCAGATAGCAAGAAGAATCTTTCACAGGCCTCTATTGATGAGTTAATGAATAGCTTAGGCCTATAATAATTTGGGGATACTCATGAGTAATAATTTTATCGAGTTTTCTAAGCCTTTTATCGATGCGGCGAAAAATGTCTTCGAGACTATGGTTTTTACAAAGCTAGAACCTCAAAAACCTTTTATAAAAAAAGATAATGTTTCTCGCGGAGATGTTTCTGCTGTTTTAGGTATGAGTGGGGTTTTAAAAACTGGCGATAAGGGCCCGGTGGAATTTAAGGCCATGTTTGTTTTATCTTGGCCGTATGAGACATATTTCAAAGTGGCCAGTGCAATGCTTATGGCAACCTACACTACTTACTGCGAAGAGATATCTGATGCTGGCGGTGAGATATGCAACATGGTAACAGGAAATGCTAAGCGCGACTTAGCGGTTATGGGTTATAGTTCTAATATGTCTATTCCCTCAATGATTGAGGGGGCCGGGCATACCATCAAATATCCACCAGGGACAAAGATCATTGTTATCCCAATTACTTCTGCGCATGGCCCAATGTTTATGGAACTTTGCTACAAAGAGGAGTAGTTTATTTTTGCTTCAGCTAAGCTATTGCTTTGTGCTTGTCTCTCCACTGTATTTGCTTCGGAATTATCGGAATCAGAGGTGCGAAAAAATTTAGGTGATATTATCAAGGCACTGGATGATTATAAAATATCTATTTCTTCTCAAAAGAATGATTACCGGAACAAGGTAGATAACATTAAAAAGCGACTGTTAGAAATACCTATTTCAAGTTGTAAGATGAAACCAACTTCACTAAATCAAGTTGGATTTGGAATTAATTGCTACTTAGAGAATAAAAAAATTACACGGATTGGACTCAAAACTAAAAATGATAAAGATGAAATTGTTTTGGTAGAATATGAGATGTATGAAAATGGAGCATTGAAAAAATATTCGATGATTTCTGATAATGATATTAGCATTCGTGGATTTTATTTGGATGGCAGCAAGTCCCTAGAAGTTACTAAGGCCTTAAATGAAAAAATTAAAGAGTTGATCTATGACAAAAATGGACGCCTAATTAGCGCTTCTATTGTGGATCGTGTCAATTATAATACTAAAGAAGAGGTTTCGCTTAATAATCAACTTTATGCTGGCCTTCGGCCGTTGATTGAAAAACATATTTCCTGTCAAGATAAAACTTTCGATCGAGGGGCGTTTGATAAAGAATTAGGAGAGCTTTGTTTGCAAAAGGGGATCTCTGATTTGTTGTGTGGTTATTCTTTTGCTGCCAAATATACGCGTGAGGCCGAAGATATTATGGAAATTCCGATCGGTGATATTGGAGCGTTTGGCATGAATGCGCTACTGCGTTTATGTGACAAAGAGAGGATTTCATGGGCGTGTGGAGAGTTGTCCGCAGGTATTCGAAAATGGGACGGAACAGTAGTGCAGGATAAAGATGCTTCCAAGGTTGTTATTGATCATGTTGGGCAATCTTGTAATCTTGAACCTGGATTAGACATTCTTAATTTATTTAGCACCAATGATAATTCCGGAGATTTAATTGAAATGGCCCAGGAGTTGGCGCAATTACCATTAGAGGATGCTTGTCGCTTTGCTGGGGAGGACTCAGAGTATTGCTATCAACTTATGCTATACGAAAAAGAGGAATCTCGAAGTCTACCTATGGCAATTGGGCAGTGTAACAACAATAATCGATTAAGTTGTTTGGCGTTAAAAGATGGTCGATTTGGGCAGCAGGGAGAGGCGGCGTACAACAATATTTCCGATGAAGCTAAAAAATTAACAGAGGCATGGCAATTCAATGAAAGAGAAAGTATTCGGATGGAAGATGTCGCTAATTTTCAAGATGATAATCATTTCGTGGGAGACTTTTTTGACTATTTTAATTCTAGTGGTGGAGTTATAGACTATTGTGGAGAAGCAATTGAGCTTGCAAAAATTGATACTATTCAAGCAGATTTTGGACAGGACGATATCGGCGGGATGTTTGATGGCCTAACGCCGGAGGATTATGGCGTTGGTGATTTAGATTTTGCAGGGCCTGAAGATTAGAATCAAATCCTATTTGCTGGCCACAACTTTGAGTATTTTAAAGCGAAAAAACTGATTTAGAGGACAATCAATCTCTTTACAGTAGTAGCTATCATTATCCAAAAAATCTTGCCAGCGTGAAATCAAAATATCATTGAGTTCAAAGTCTATGCCTTTTTTAATTTTGGCACACTTATTTATGCAAAACAGATTTTTAAAATCAAAAAAATAATCTGCTCCTTTTTTAATTTTTTCTAATAGGTCAGTAAAAATATTATCTAAATTGGCCGGATCTTCTTTGGCCTTATCTATTTTTAAATAATCACTGATTTTGCTGGCCGCAGCAGAAGCGGCAGTTTCCTTTAAGTGTTTGGCGTATGCACGTAATTTGCACTCTGAGAGGAATTTACAAAAAAGATGTCCGCGCTCATCTAGCATAGAAACGGCCTGGTAGGTGTTGGGATCAAACTCAGCTGATGACTGAGGAGTTATAAATTTGCACTGGTTGTGGCAAAAAAGCTCTGCAGAAGAGAGGAGATCAAAAGAAGTTTCCGATGATTGTGTTTGGGCCAAGGAAATTTTTTGTGCTTTTATCAAATGGTAGTAAAAGTTCATTTGATAAGGAAGGCCACCTGTAGCTAGTAAGGTTTTATCGGTGGATCTGATTTTAAAAATAATTTCTTCATAATCTTTTAAATCTAAAATAGTGTTGGCGATGGAGTAATTGACAATACTGTCGTCTTTATCCCAAATATAGATAGTTTTTGCACATAAACTGGTAGTTGTAAGTTCCTCGGCAGAAAGTTTAAGGCGAGTAATTAAAAGATCAATTTTTTTTGTAGCAATTTCATTTTGAACGGAAGCAATATCGGAAACGGCGGTATAAGAATAGTCTAATTCTGTTAGGGCAAGATTTAAATTGTTAGTTGGATCGCTGGCATCTAAAAAAATCAGAGCGTTCTTTTGCATGGAGTTCCTACTTCTTTGCAATTATTTCTGCTTCCAATCCTTCTTCACTGATTTCAAAAGTAAACTCTTCAGCGCCACTCTCTTTGGTATCATGAACTAAACCAACAATGTCCTCAATAGAAAGTTCAGGATCGATATTATAATCGCCGCAAATACATGAGACAAGTTCATGAGCTACTTCATAATCTTTATCTGCTTTTAAATTTTTTATATTAAAGGTGATGATAAAGGAATCACTATCCAAATTCATGTCGACGTCTACTTTCATTTATCAAGCCTCCCGTTTTACTTACTATGCATTTGCCTGTTTGCGATCTAAATATTCCTGATAACTACTATCGTAAAGATAGACAGATCCTTTGTCTACCTCCAATACTTTATTTGTAAGTTGATGCAGAAAATATCGGTCATGGCTTACCATCATAATAGTTCCCTGATAACGCTTAAGAGAATCTAATAGTACCTCTCGTGATTTTATGTCTAGGTGGTTGGTTGGTTCGTCTAGAATTAGAAAATTAAACTTTGAGGTTAGTAGGTAAGCAAGAACAACGCGGGCCTTTTCTCCTCCAGAGAGATGTTTAATCTTTTTGAAAATTTCATCGCCACGAAATAAAAAAGCGGCCAACAGGTTACGTAAAAAAGCATCGGTATGGTGTGAAAGCTTTGCCTGCATCTCCTCAAAAATCGTCTTCTCAAAATCAAGAGATTCCAAAGTGTATTGCCCGAAGTAACCGACGGCGATACTAGGGCCAAGATTAGCACTTCCGGCGGTGGGCAGAATTTGTCCGGCGATTATTTTCATTAGGGTTGATTTACCGGCACCATTTACTCCCACTACTGCAATTTTTTCTTGTCGTCGTATTGTCGTGGTTAAATTCGAAAAAACATGATTAGCTCGCTTTTGAGAGTCGTACCAGGTTTTACTTAGGTTAGAAATTACGGCAACGTCATTACCACCACGGGGAATTTCTGGAAGTAAAATAGACATTTCTTCCTCTTCTGACACTAATTCAACGCGTTCAATTTTTTCTAATTTTTTAACCCGAGATTGGACTTGTGCGGCATGGGAAGCGCGTGCTTGAAAGCGAGCAATAAATTCCTCTTCTTTTTTTAACATATCCTGCTGACGATTAAATTGTGCCTCATTCTGTTTAAGACGAACTGCCCGTTCTTTGGTATAGAAGTCATAATTACCTGAGTAGATAGTAATTTTTCCGGCGGCAATTTCGATAGTTTTTTTGATAATGCGATTTAAAAACTCTCTATCGTGACTAGTCATTAAGATTGCGCCCTTAAAGCTCTGACACCATTTTTCTAACCATAAGATGGTTTCCATATCAAGATAGTTAGTAGGTTCATCCATTAAAATAAGATCTGGCATCACGATTAAAACTTTGGCCAAGGCGATGCGCATTTTCCGGCCACCACTAAAATTTTCTATTAGTTTATTATGATCTTCTGGAGTAATACCTAGGCCGGTTAAGATTTCTTGGGCCTCGCTTTCAATGGTGTATCCACCACGTCGTTCAAACTCAATCTGAGCATCTCCCATTTTTTCTAAAATTTCATTCATCTGTTGAGTGGCAAGAGTTGGATCACAAAGTAGTGCTTCATATTGGGATAGCGAATGTCGTAGTTGTGCAACAGCGCTATTGCCTTCAATTACTTCTTCTAATGCACTCCTTCCGTGCATCTCCCCAACTTCTTGTGAGAAATAAGCGATTTTAGTCTGGCCTAAAAAACTAACCTGCCCTTCATCGGGGCGTTCATCTCCAACAATAAGACGAAAAATAGTGGTTTTTCCAGTACCATTGGCGCCGACTAGGCCTATTTTTTCTCCTGGGTTTATTTGAAAACTGACATTGGAGAAGAGATTTTTTCCTCCTAATACTTTTGAAATGTTAGATAGATTGATCAAGAGGATTTCCTATTTTAAAATTTACGGAATTATCGAGAAGGTAGATTTAGCATGGCCAATATGATTTTTCACTTAAATTTAGTCATTATCAATTTTTAGCGGTAACAAAATAAGTCTAATCTGTTCCTGATCTTTGCAAAGTAGGGCGTAGGCATAATCATTGCGCGCTCCCCACATTACGGGATTTTTGGCAATACATTGTGAAGGAATTTCAAGGTTAAATTTCGCCGGAGAGACTAAGTCCTGATTTTCATCTATGGTGGTTATGTAAATATGTTTACTGTTAATTTGAGTTGAATCGATATAAAGCGCCGGACGAGTCTCTCCGAGAATGTTCACAGTTACCGGAGAGTATAATTCTTGAAAGATATTTCCAGGCAAAAAACTAAAGCGATTTATCGGCACGGAAGAGGTATGCTCTTTACCGTTTGAATTTAAACTGTGATATATAAGTTCATCTCGACTTTGCCAGAAAGAGTGATAAATATTTTCTTTTCTAAAACTGGCCAAGAATCCAACAAGATGATCACGTCTATAGCTTTGAACTTGTTGGAAGGGAAAGTTAAGAGAGCTATTTGCAAGATCTAGTGCTAGGTGGGTGGCAATGTCATCACGCTGAAAACCGATAAAAACAGTTAGCCCAGTTAAATCGATTGAACTCCGCGTAATATTTATCGTTGGATAAACATAGTTATTGGCCAGATCACCGAGAGAACTATCTAGTAGCTCGAACTTATATTTAGAAGAAGTGTTGATGGGAACTATATAGAAGTTTTGTGCTAAATTTTCCCCAGAGGAAAAGATGGCCCGCAGTATTCCCGCCTGATAGTCGCTCCGCGATTGGGGAAGAACGTAGTGTAAATATAGTTCTTCATCCCAGTCAGTATCTAGTTCTCTGGTGGCCATTTTTATAAATTTATAGTTGTCAAAAATTCTAGTTTTTAGAACGACACTACCATTATCTATTTCGGGGGCCAAATAGTAGATGTGAGGAATATTATTACGCGCATCTACCAGGAAGGAATTGGGATTTTTATCCAGAAGTGGAACCTTTCCTTTGGCCAAAAAGGCCGGAAGGGCAACTTTGCCAAGTTGTGCAGTAGTGAAAGGAATAAACCAGAGAGTTTTAAGATCAATGAAGACTGTTTCTGGCGTGAATTTCCAATGTGATAATTTTTCAGAAAAAAGTGGAGAGAGGTTATTATTGTAAAAGGAGTATAGCAAATATTGCTCCTTTTCTGTTTTGACTAACGAACCGACAAAGTAATCATCGTTTCCATCGTAGTTGATATCAACCTTGAGAATAGAAATTAGTTTTTTTGCGTTGGGAATTGAGATAGAGGGAGCTAGTTTAGCATAGCTGTCATTTTGTAAACGAAAAATGGCAATTTCCATACCTTCTGGTGAGTACTCCTCTAAGTAGTATTCCGGTGAAGTGGTATTAGAAAACTTATTGGTGATAGTGGATAAAAATTCACTTTTTTTGGCGCTGATCGGCAGTTGGAAGGTGACAAGATCATGATCAGCGGCCAGATCTAGCGTTCGTGTGATGGTTAGATGATTATAGTAAGTTCGCTTATTGTTACTGCTTGAGCTGATAGTAATTTCTGCGGCAACTTTATTAGAAATAGAGGTATTTGTAATTTGACCATTTACCTCTAAAGTCGTTACCTCTCCAGAAGAAAGAGAGTCAATGTTAAAGTTAGATTTGCTTAATATCAAATGTGGTGAATTGAGTTTAATGGATACAACAATATTTTTCTCAATTGCCCAATAGTTTTTAATAGGTAGCGTAAAGGAAAAATTGCCATTTGCTTTGGAATAATTAATGTATTGAGCATGTTTTAAAATAGGCCTTACCATCGGTTGGGCCGAAAGCGTTAAGGCTTGCTCTAGGTTGGGAAGTCCATCGATACTAAATTTTTTGCCGCTGGCCGCGGGAGAAGAGGAGAGCGCTAGACGGGCAAAAAGCTCAGAGTTGGTAGCATCCTCTAGAGATGCCTTCAAGACTCCCAGCATAGCAGAGATAAAAGGAGCGGCCTGACTTGTCCCACTTTTGATTTCATATCCTTCTACGGAAAATGCCAGCGGATTTAATTTCTCTGGGTAGGTGCTTAGAATATTATCTCCTGGGGCCAAAAGATCTACGCTACCTCCATAATTAGAAAAACGAGATATTTTTCCATCGTTACTAATAGAGCCGACACAGGCAACACCATCTAGCGCACAAGGGTATACTGGTTCGCTACTATTATTGTTTCCGGCGGCGGCAACGATGATTATTCCACTTGAGAGCGCTAGATTTATACTTTCATTTAAGTATTTTGTTTCTAAACTTTTTGGCCAGCCTAGACTTAGATTGATAATGTCAGCTTTCATTTTGATGGCATACAAAATACCTTTGGCCAGTCGGTCGGAGAGGGCCAACGTGGCCTTATTATTTTGATCTTTTTTATATAGAACTTTTACCGGAAGTACTTTTATATTTTTAGCAATACTGGTTATTCCGAGATTGTTGTTTGCTTCTGCCGCGATAATACCGGCCAGATGAGTTCCATGCCCATCATCATCATAAACTAGATTGTCGCCACCTTCCTTTTTGCTGGTAAAGTTCCAGCCCATACAGTCGCCGCTATAACCATTTTGGTCATTATCGGCGAGGGGATTAAAGGGAAGTTTGCCATTTTCACACTCTATATCATTTTTTAAAATATTGTTTTTTATATCTGAATGATCAATATCTATTCCACTATCTAAAATGGCCACAACGATTTTTTTATCACTATTTTTTCCCATCGTTGAAAATATTTTCTTAACACCGATATCTGTTTTTTCATCACCGGCCACCTGTTCATAGTGAATGTCGTCCACGTCATATTGTATAATTTGTCCATGATTGAAAAGTCCCCATTGGTAGATAGTTAAAGGATCGTTGCTGTAGTGAATATCGCTACTGCGGTTGGGAATGATAGAGAAAGGTTCAAATTCAAAAACCTCTTCAACATTCACCACTCCACTAATATTTCTAATTGTTCTAATATTATTTTGAGGGCCATTAGAAATTTTTAGATCAACATTGTAGAGTCGAGAGAAGTAGTCTGATTTAATATTGTCGAAAGAAGATATTTTGATGATATCGCTGTTGGCCTTTATGAGCTGCTGGATTTTTTCTGCGGATAGTTGTTTGTTGAATTCAACAATAAAGCGTGCAGATCTAGCGGATTCTTCAGCGGAGATGGCCATGCTACTTATGATGGTTGAGATTATTGTTATACTTAAGATTGAATTTATTAGTTTCATGCTAAAACCTCTCCAAAATCCAGTAGGCGTAAAATTCATTTTCATTCATTTCAATTTTGTTTTGCATATTGGATAAAGGCCCTAAGATATTTTTATCTCCAAACTCCCCGATTGAATTGGAGATATAAGGTCGATCACCGGCCTCTTCTTTTTCACGGAATCCTTGAACGTTGGCAAAAGCGTAGAGATTAGATTCTCCGCCCACTACTTCAACAATTCCGGCAAGCGGTAATTCACTGTTTAGAATTTTTAATATCTTCATTAAGCGATTAAGTGCCACTTGCGGATTGCAAGATAGCGCTGCCAGTTGATAATCATCTCGGTATTCCAGGTAATTATTATAATTAAGTCGTAGTTTATTTTCCCAGTTAGGCCCATCTAGATATTGTGTTTGGGATTCATCGCGATTAGCGTATTTGTACATTATTTTAAGTAGTTTTTCACTGGGTATTTTTAATAGAGCATTGATGCCAGCATTATAAATAAAGGTTTGGAATTTTATCTCGTATAATATTAATTTTTTAGTATGGAGAAAAACTTCATCATTTTGGAAAAAGCGGCCATGAAATTTGCGATTAATATCAGATATTATCTCGTTGGCCTGCTCTTTTTTGATAGACCAGCCACGCCAAGCTTCAGTAATGTTTATGAAGGGGCGATTGATGCTATCGCATTTTGCCCCGCGCATATTTTCGCTTTCAATTTCTCCCTCTACTTGCATTGTTTTCCCGTGAGAATTACCAAAGACAGAATTGCCGGCCTGTTCACTGGTGGAGGTCGATATGTTGACATCTTCGAGTTCTAAGAATTCATCTTTTATAGCATTTATGACGTCAGTGGCCATCTGTTCATAATGTTTTCCGGTGGAGTTTCCTTCCTTGATTCTTAAATAACGATTGGTTCCGCCACTAGGATGGGCAACTGTAAGCAAATCTTGGTCATTTTGTTTTGTCCAGCGCCAGAAAAAAAGTGACATTTTTTTTGAGCTTTGAGTAAAGGAATGATGTAGTTTATATGGAGAATTAAGCACAGAAACTAACTCAACAGAGTTTCCAGTTAAAAGTTCACGAAGCGCCGCAATTGCTAAAAAAATATCCGGGTTAACTTTTTCGTTACTATTGATGTTGAGATTATAAAAGTCTGTCTTGGCATTTCCCGCACCGCCCAACGCTTGAATATTGATTATGGGGATAATCCCTTTTAGTCCAATAGAGATTCCAACTTTACCAACATCCCCGAGACTTTTATAGATCTGAATGGTGGAGCTATCTTTTTTGTAGATATGTAAGCGAGATAAAACAGTCCCGTTGGCCATCAAAGAGGCGTGGGCCTTGATTTTCTCTGTAAATCCATATTGGGCAGTTAACATCGGTTGGATTCCAATTGAATCGGAAATGATGATAGATTCTCCGGTGGCAAAGGATTCATCAAAAATGGCAAAAATTTCTTCGAGTTTTTTCTTTCGCTCTTCTATATCTGGCATGTTTTGTACTTCATCTATGTTTGCAAAAATTTTGGCAAGATTGTTATTTAATCTTGGCACCATGATGTTTTTAAAGGGATACTTTAAGGCCTTTTTCATGCTCTTGATTGGCTGTAGGTGAGTGTAGGTGCGCATGATGCTGGCCTTGGCAGTACCACTTAGCGCCCAAGGTGCTGTTACCCCTGTAGTTCCTAAAAAGGCCCCGCCGGCAACAGAGAAACCAATGGTGTCGGCCAGCTGAACTTTATTATCTACTCCCATATAACTTCCAGAGACAATTTCTCGAGAAGCGATCAGGTCAAAAGTTCCCGTGGGAATGGCCCAGAAACCAAAGGATGTTTTTTCCATTTTCCCCGTTTTAAGAAAGTTTAAAAATTGTTTTTTTGCTAATTCATATTGCTTGTCATAAATGTCTTGCTGCAAATCCATGAGTTGGATTGCCTCATTTATTTGCACAAGAGCGTTGGAGATTATGTTGGAGATAAACTTAGATTTGATAAAGGCAAAAATTTCACTGGACGAAAGAGGAGATTCGGGATCTCCAAAGGCAAAACGTTCACTATGCCCTTCCCAATTTTCTTGCATCAATTTTCCTTCGACTAATTTCTCTCCGGCCGAGAGTTGTTGATTAATCGCTAGTGCGGGGGCCTTAATTTTAAAAAGTTCTATCAAACTATTTCGGCGAGAGATCATTTTCTCCGTAAGCAACAGCCTAACTTCTTCAGGTAAGTAAGCTTCTGCAGAAATGCTTATGAAATCATTGCGTGTTAATTTTGCTAGGCGATTTAGAATCCATTTGGCATCTTCAAACGAGGTAGAAAAACTATTTTCTTCTGATAGATCTAACTTAACTCCTTCACTAATAACTCGTCCAGCAGTCCAGGCAAAAAGATTTAAGCTCTCAGGGATATCTACAATAGCGTAGGGAATTTGTAGCGCATTTAATACTCGCCTTCCTTTAATAACGGAGTCGGGGATAAAGCCAATCGATAAGTTGTAAACGTAATCATCTGCTGGCATGACGATAACGTCTTGCATGGTGAGTGATTTTGCTCCCTCCGCTACTTCTTCAGTAATCCATCGTTTAGGATCGCCAAAGGTGGCCTCTGCCAAGCGAGACAAGAAGGCCTTGGTGCTAATGTCGTTGGAAAAATTTAAAGTTATTTTGGGAAGGTATTTTAGTGGAGTGGTGAAGTATCCCAATTTTGAAAGCAGAGCGCGATTTAGCAGGACGTTGTGGATTTTTTTATTGGCCATGATGGTAAAGGTTTGTGGACGGCCATTGATATTTTTTATTACATTAAAACGAAAATTTCCAGTGCGAGAAACTATAGGGGAAACGTATTCTACGCTGTCACCACTCTCTATTGCCAGTTGGCCGATCTCCTCGGGAAATCCGGCCTGTGCCCAAATTGCAGATTCTTCAGGATTTAATTTAGCTAAATCAAAGGAGTGATCGGCCAACACCTTTTTATGTAACTCCTGTGGCAGTTGAACTTTGCCATTATAAATCAAGTCCGTGGCCGGAGCATTGTTATATTTTAGTGGCACCAGGCCGGGGACGGTGGAGGCGGCGTAGGTGGCCAGTGCTGATATACTCAACGTAATAATAACAGTGAAAGATCGGATAAATTTTTGCGTTTTTTTTGATATTTTCACAAATACCTCTAAATAAGATTAAAGAGATCACTTGTGATGTTTTTAACATGCTTTTGCGCTGCGCGACATAAAAACCGACGCAGACTGTAAAAGCTATATAGCTTTAATGTTTAAAATAAAAAAAAGGGGCCTTTAATATAGTGTCAAAGGCCCCCTTCTAAATTGATAAAATAGTTAAGTATTAACTAGTTAACTAAGATTTTTTCAATAATCTTGTTCATATGTTCTGGAGAGACTTCATTGATGGCCGCAGCATCTTCAATTAGCTTGTTTAGATCTGTTTTATCTCCCTCTGCTGATTTTTGGAAACCATTTTTTAAGGACTCGATATTGGCCCCAAAAATTTCAAGTGCAAAGGAATTGGCATCCGCATCAGTCATACTTCTGGTTTTTGAAAGCTGTGACCACTCAGAAGTTAGTTTAGCAATATCAGTAGAACGCTTTTCACTTAATCCAAATTCGGCGGTTAAGTATTCGCTCATTTTGGAAACTTTTAATTCCTCTTCAATTCCACCGATTTTTTCTAGGTCTTTAGATTGCTCTCCCACATCTTCAAAGTAAACGTCACCATATCCATTGTTGCCTTTCCAGGCCTGGTTGCCATAGAAGTCAGTTCCGGCGCGGGCCACTTCAAAACTTTCCACATTATACCAGTCAAGTTCATCAACGTATTCACTCCAGCTCATGCCGGGAACATAATAGTATAGATTGTAGGCCATATAAGCATCTTGATAATCATCCCATACTACAATGTAATTGACTTGCTCAGTTCCATTTTTAACGACGTAAGAGTCATCGGCGTCCCAGGGCATGTTGCTATTTAGCATAGTAACAAAACTTGAGGCGTAAGCAACTTCTGAATAGCCATAGTACACATAACTATCACTATCATCACTACCGCCACCACCACCGCTACAAGCATAGATAAAAAGTGTCATTGAAAGCGAAATTAAAACTAATCCTCGATTCATCTTTTTCCCCCTGGTTAAAAAATATTTCTATGGTGTTTTGTTGCTCATAAACGTATCGCTGGAAGAAATCCATAGTTTGCGCTGTTATACGCTAACTGGTTTTTTTTTATATAATTATTTGAATATTTGAAAAGTTTACAAAAACTAAAGAGATGGATGGGCAGTAAAGTTCCGGCCCATGCCTGTTAGAACATGGGCCAGAAGCGTCGGTTAGAAAAAGATTAGTCTGCTAAAATTTTACTAACAATTTTATTCATGTGCTCAGGTGAAATTTCATTAATTTCTGCTGCTTGCTCAATCAATTTATCAAGATCTGTCTTGTCTCCTTCAATTGACTTTTGGAAACCATTTTTTAAAGTATCAATGCCAGTTCCAAATATTTCAACAGCAAAAGAATTGGCATCCGCATCAGTCATGCTTCTGGTTTTGGAAAGCTGTGACCACTCAGAAGTTAATCTGGCAATGTCGGTAGAGCGTTTTTCGCTTAATCCAAATTCAGCAGTTAGGTACTCGCTCATCTTGGAAACTTTAAGCTCTTCCTCAATTCCACCAATTTTTTCCAAGTCCTTAGATTGTTCTCCAACGTCTTCAAAGTAAACGTCGCCATACCCATTATTACCTTTCCAGGCCTGATTGCCATAGAAGTCAGTTCCGGCGCGCTCAACCTCAAAGGTCTCTACTCCATACCAGTCAAGTTCATCAACATATTCACTCCAGCTCATGCCGGGAACATAGTAGTATAGGTTGTATGCCATATATGCATCTTGGTAATCATCCCACACAACAATGTAATTGACTTGCTCAGTTCCATTTTTAACCACGTAAGAATCGTCTGCATCCAGTGGCATGTTGCTATTTAACATGCTAACAAAGCTTGAAGCGTAAGCGACATCGCTGTATCCATTGTAGGTGCTGCTGCTGTCGCTGCCCCCTCCGCCACCACCGCAAGAAAAGATGAAAAGTGTCATTGAAAGTGAAATTAAAATTAATCCTCGGTACATGTTCTCCCCCTTGTTGGAAAATGTATTATCGTTCCCTGTATAAATAATTACAGCGAAATCATGGGGTATTTCTATAAAAATAAGCTTACTTTACTAGGGGGAATTGTGATGAGTAGAACGTGTCATTTTGCACCTGTTCCGTTTGAGTAGGAACATAGGAAGAAAAAAATATTGTGGTGTAAAAATGGCCCTTAAAAAAAATTTGCCTAAAACTTTTCTTACAATGTTTTGTTTGCTTGAGCGATGAGGTGGTGCCAGCTTGCCACTGATACTAAAAATTGTAAGCGTAAATTTAATCAGCAATCTGCGAGATAGAGATAATAGATAGAAGCTACTCCTTGTTAAAATCGTTGTTCTCATTAATACTAGTACCTCATAGGTGATCGGTATTTTCATGTTGCGTATAGGTTATGAGTTGGTCTGAGGAACAAAGCTGTTAAGGGGACATTTTGAGTGCGACAATCAAGATACCGACATACCTTTTCTCCGGATATTATTATTTTTGCATACAAATAACTTTCACTAACTATGTAAGAACTTGCTTAAGCAGATACGAGGTTGGCCGGTGAAGGATCTCTCCTTTTAGTGGATTAAAGCGAGCAATTAAATCTGGGGGAGGATTAAACCTCAGAGCTGGAAATAGT